>Ga0129308_1000156_pt1 | contig 118358 bp, 114 predicted proteins | sample L827metagenome_FD_94440 | JGI IMG/M metagenome (GOLD analysis project Ga0129308, IMG submission 94440) | Ring-tailed lemur group fecal microbial communities from Wisconsin, USA - L827 metagenome | ecosystem: Host-associated > Mammals > Digestive system > Large intestine > Fecal | place: USA...
AGCGTATCACAATCTATCAAACTTTTAAGTTTTGCCGTATCACTGTGCCCTTCCACAACAATCACTTCTTTAATTTTCAATTGCTTATCCACGTTTTCACCTCAGAAACATTATACATAAAAAATCCCGGCAATGCCATAACTTTAGATAAACCCGGCGTTTTTCTAGTGTAAAACTTCTCACGCTGTCAAAGCATTTCGCATCAACCGCTATTTTTTTCGACAAATGTCTCTTTTATACAGATACATTATAATATTTGATATAAAAGATTATAATCTATTGTCAAAAAAATTTTTCCACAAACCGCTTTAAAGCTTAATTTTTTTAGAAAAAAAGCAGCTTTCCTATCAAATCAAACTGTTAAATACAAACTGAAAAAAACTGCTTTGATAATTAATTTTTATTGATAAAATCAATCAAATTTAATTTATTAAAAATATTTTAAAAAGCCGTAATGATGCAAAAAATTGAGATTTCCACAAAATCAAAAATAAAATTTCCGTATTGTCATCATTTGTCAATAATTATGTTACAATAAATGAAATACCAATTACAGGAAATAGGGAGATGTCACTATGAGCGATAGAAGGAAATTATACATGGCAGTCCTGCAGGTTCTTAAAGAAAGAATCATCGATGGTACCTATGCACTCGGGTCACTAATTCCAACCGAAAAACAGCTTGAAGCAGAATTTCAGGTTAGTAAAATTACAATAAGAAGAGCTATTGAAATTTTGGAAAATGAAGGTTACGTTAAGAAAAAAAGCGGTAAAGGCACTACCGTCATTAATAATGCACTCTTTAATAAAATGACGAAAGATGCTTCCTTTGCCAGCAGAGCAGCCAAAAACGGGAAAAAAGTACATAAAGAAAATACAAGAATAGCTAAGGTAAAACTAAATCCCAGTGATGAACTCTATCACTATTTTGGCGAAACCTGTATAAGAATCACCCGAACATACTATCTGGACGGTGAGCCATATATTTATTTTACGCATTATCTTCCTGGAAATCTTAATATACCGGAAATACCGGATGGTGAAGATGACCAGTTCTCTCTTTATATGACACTTTTTAAAAACAACTGTCAAATCGCATCTGTCCGCGATGAATTTTATATAGACTATCCTCGCCTGCAGATTCTCGAATCTCTGCATCTCAAAGCGGGACCAGTACTGGGCAGAAAACGGACTTCTTATACTGTAAACAAAAATATAGCGGAAATCAGCTATGCGCAATATAATACGCGAATTGCCAATTACACCGTAGATTATGAAATCTAAAAAAGTTCTCTTCGCAGAACTTTTTTTTCATTAACCGCATATGATATCAAGAGGTGATATTTATGAAGGACTTGATTGATACGCTTTCCCCAGAGAACTATACTCTGTCGGCAATCATTGCCGGTTTGTTATTATGCCAGGATTTTAGCTATGACCAGCAGGAAATTCTAGGCGGCTGGCTGATGCTTGTGGGACAGCTCATTGAGACAAACGCCGGGTTTGGCAGTCTGAAAAATACCGCCAATGAAAAAGCCAGCGAACTTATACGCCGGCAAAATGAAAAACAACCCCAATCACAGCACTGATGGCAAGCAGCACCACGAGATTCCATTTGGTTTTTTTGGAAAGAACATACAGGACCGCTGCCAGAATCAATCCGGGAACCATCAATAGATCACCGATCTGACCGCTGGCCTCAAATGCATTCACATCTATAAGCGCAACTTTCACCACACTGACGCCAGCCGCTGAAATCATCGCCAAAGATGCTGGACGCAGCCCAAAAAAAGCAGACTGTACATATTGATTGTCCTGAAACTTGTCTAATAAATTCGCAATAACAAGAATAATAATAATGGATGGTGCAACTAATCCGACAGTAGCGATAACGCCCCCGGGAATGCCGGCCGTCAGATATCCTGCATAAGTAGACATATTTACACCAATAGCACCAGGCGTTGATTCCGCAATAGCGATCATGTTAGTGACATCACTATGCGTAAACCACGCTGTGGTGTTAGAAAGATTATAAAGAAACGGCAATGTTGCCAGCCCGCCGCCAACAGAGAACAAACCGACCTTAAAAAATTCAAAAAACAGCTGCAATAAAATCATGATGCCTTACCTCCTGAAAAACGACTTAATACGATCCCGGCAATTGCCGAAATAACGACAAGCAAAGCGGGAGAAACAGTAGTTAGGACGGTTAATACAAAAATAACCGCAAACAATCCCAAAGCCAGTTTATTGACAATGGATTTTTTCCATAGCCGCTCAACAGAATTGAAAATCAGAACACAGACACAGACCCTAATGCCGGCAAAAGCATTTTTGACAATTGCATAATCCGCAAAATTGCTTAAAAAAGCCGCAATAACAATCAAAAGCACAATAGGGATTGAGACAAAACCTAATGTCGAAACAATACCGCCTAAAATGCCTTTACGTTTATTCCCGATAAAAGTCGAAACATTGACAGCGATAATCCCTGGTGTACACTGACCAATCGCATAATAATCCATTAGCTCCTCATCACTGACCCAATTGCGTTTTTCGACAAATTCCCGCTGTAAAATCGGAAGCATCGCATAGCCGCCGCCAAAAGCAATACTGCCTATTTTCATAAATATTAAAAACAGCTCCACTAATTCCTTCACATCAACCTCACCTTTCAATATCATTTTATCTCGAACTTTTGCTTTCATTTTATCATTATACACATTTTTATTATTTCTTAAAGATTTTTTTAAGATTATGTTCTTTAGTCCATCTCCGATAAAATTTAAGATTTTTTTAAGAAAGGCGAAAAGTTCCCATTTTATCTCTTTTATTGCTAGTTTTTCCTGTTTTTAGGACAAAAATAACCATAATTTTCCCATTCTGTCGAAAAGATTTTAAAAATTTTATGTGAATTTATGTTGTGAAAAGTTCACATTGCTCTGTTCTTTATTTTCGATTTGTAGTATAATGTTAAATGCGAACGGTCAATCTTGAAAGGGGGATAATAATGAAAATCATTGAGCGCTACGTCGATGAATTGCTGGATTATTTCCCGGTTAATCGCATAACACGAACGATTCGTATAGATTTACTTCAATCAGCTGGTAAAGACTATCAGCGCCTCGTAGATTCGGGAATGGATCACCGTGAGGCATCTGAAGAAGTCATTGACCATATTGAGGGTCCGGAGACACTCGCTAAAATGATTCCAGACAGGCATTCCATCCTTTATTATTTAATCATCATTGCCAGTCTGGGAATCTGTTATGTCGTCTACCAATATATCAGTGAAGCGGATTTTCTGCAGGTTTTCCTGCCAACACGCATGGTATTTCCTGATATTATAGAGCGTTTTATTCAGTATCTAATGGTGCTTTACATAAGCTATATTGTCTTTTGTCAATTCATTAGACGACTTCCGCAAAAATTATTAAACCGCCGGTTATGGCAGTCCATGTTATTCCTTTACAGCGGTACCATCATGTTTTCACTCTATTTTGCAATTTCATGTGCCTATGTCTGGTTCAGCTTTAATGGCTATAACGCAAACGAAATGATCAATGGCGGATTTATACTTAACTTTCAATACAGTTTTTATAAGCATCTGATTGAGACATCTTCCATGATGTACATTTATGCAATAATCAATGCGCTTTGTTTTGTTTTAAGCAAGCAATATTATCATCTGAATTTCAAACCAAAACCTTATCATCTGGACGAAATATATCATCCTTTTGAAATAACGGATTTGCCTGAAATTGCAGATCAGCCTTCCCCAACAGATGTTGGCGAAGTTATTTCTCAATTAACCGGTCATTTGGATGCGATTATTGAAAAGAAAGAAACTGAGCCAACAGCAGAATCACTGGATGCTCCAATCATTGAAACACCTGCAGTAAATGAGGCAGAAGCAATCAAAACAGCAGAAACAGACCTGACTTCACTGGCTGAGGCATTACCTGAGGCACCTGTTCCAGCAGCTGAAGATATACCTGAAAAAGCAGAGGCATCTTTTAAAACAGATATATCTGAAAAACCAGAAGAAGCATCTGAAGTCCAAGAGCCCCTTGAGACAACTATACAGGAAGCAACAGAAGAATTGTCTGAACCTGCTCTGCTTGAAAAACCGGAAGAAACACCTGAAGTTGAAAAAACTCTTGAGGCAACCATACAGGAGACAACAGAAGCACTGCCTGAACCTGTTCAAATCGAAAAAGCAGAAGAATCAACTGAAGAAAAAGATGATGAAACAACTGTCTCTTCTTTAATTTTGGAAGAACCAGTTGAAAAAACTGAACAGCCTGTCTCAGAGACCAAAAAAACAGTGAAAAAGAAAAACAAGAATAAGAAGCCGGTCATTAAGCTTGCCAATGACAAATATCGTAAAAAATAAAAATTAATATGAATGGCATACCATTGAGGTATGCCATTTTTTCGTCAGAAGACATTTAAACATCAATATTATTTGCTTCCAGACAGGCAAATAATTGCTTGGCATCTTTGACATCAAAAACACAATTTTCAAAAATCGTCCATTGCCTCCGATTCAGCTGATCAAGGAATGCCAGATTCTCTATGCCTAAACATTTCTGCAAATAACGGCCATAAATTCTGCGCCGTTCATTTGCACTGCCGGATAAAGCACTGGTATGTTGCTTTAATCCCTCCAGGCAAAATGAAATCATACTGCTTTCGACAGGCACCTCAATCTCACCAAATTCTTCAATTAGTTTTTTCAGACCGCCTTCATTCACTGCATATGTTTGCCAGACAAAATTTTTGAAATCCTCAAAAAATGAAGCATAGGCTCTGTCAAAATCATCGTAAGCGCTGCAGTCAAGATATGTTTCCAAAAAAGAGACATATTCTTCAATGGTTTTTAAATAATTGATGACCTGACTCACTAAATTAAATGTCATATAAAAATCACCTCCACTTAAATATCTCTAAGTAAAGGTGATCTGACTTTATTTTTTATTAATGATATCTGGATATTTTAAACAAGTCAAAATCTCCGCTGTCAGCTATTTTTAACCCATAAGTCAATCCCAATTTTTACATAACCTCATTTAATTTAGCATATACATATGTATCTTTCCAAATTGCTTTGCCAGCTTCATCTTTCCAGAAATATACATTTTTTCTAAAATGCGCTTCACGCTGAAATCCTAACGCTTCCAATAATTTCCATGAACGCTCATTGTCAGGGTCACATTCTGCATATATTCGATGCCATTTGCGCATCTAGTCATCAAAAAAACACTATTTGCCAAATTCAAATTCTGCTTTTTATTCAAAATGATAAGTTCCCCCGGTAAGTACATATGCTTGTCCATGACATTCAAAATATGCTTTAACCCCTGAAGGAATTTTGAAATCATAGACAACCGAACCATCCTGTTGGTAATGCCAGTGTATTGCAAACTGTCCTGAGGCACTGTCATAAATCACATCCACCTTTTGAATGCGCGGATCTGTGTGCGGCTCGATTTTTACTTCCTGATAACCAGGCTTTTGCGGCTGCAGTCCGCCCATATAGCGATACATCCAGTCTACGACAGAGCCATAGGCATAATGATTTAAGCTATTCATGCCCGTGCCTGAGATACTGCCATCTTCCAAAAGCGAATTCCAGCGTTCCCAAATTGTCGTTGCCCCCATATTCACCGCAAATAACCAACTTGGATAGTCCTCATTAAGAAGCAGCGTATAAGCAAGATCATCCATACCATATTCAGAAAGTACCAGACAGATAAATGGTGAACCGGCAAATCCAGTATCAAGATGATCATTCTTTTTGGCAATCAGGTCACGTAATGTTGTTTTCAAATAATTCATCGATTTTTCCTCATAAAGATGGAAATATAATGCCAGTACGCAAGCTGTTTGTGTCGGCTGAATCGTCAGGGCACCTGAAGCATCATAATATTTATCAAGAAAAGCCCGTCTGATTTTTTGCTTTAGCTTATCATAAAACTGAACATCTTCCTGTTTATTCAAAATTTCGGCGCTTCTGACAAGCAGATGGCAGGAATGATAGTAAAAAGCAGAAGCTGTGAAATACAAATCAGTTGCCCCAAAAGGCGATTGCGAATCATCGGTATCTATGGCAAGCCAATCCCCCAGATGATCTCCTGTCAGCCATAACCCATGATCACCGCCCTGAATATCCTGACGATGGATATAGTCCACCCAGTCTTTCATGATTGGATAATGTTTTTCCAACAGATATGGATCGCCGTAACTTAGATAAACATGCCAGGGAATCAGTGTCCCGGCATCACCCCAGATACTAATGCCATTATCCATAAATTCCAAAAACGGATTTAATCCCTGCGCATTTTTTAAAGGCGGGGTCGGTACAAAGTTTGGCACTGAACCGCCTCTGATCGCCTGTTCATGGCTGATATTGACCAAATAATGATTGAAAAACGCAGCTGCATCGAAGTTTTCACAGGCAACACGGGAAATAATGCCTGCATCTCCAGTCCAGCCCATGCGCTCATCACGCTGCGGACAATCGGTAGGAATATCCAGAAAATTATCCATTTGTCCCCATAGCGCATTATGAAAAAGCTGATTGATTTTATCATTTGAAGTTTTAATGAATCCAGTCTGTGACATATCTGAGCCAATCAAATATGCTGTAAAATCCTGCGGATTTACATGTTCCAAGCCCTCAACCTTTACATATCTGAAACCATAGAAAGTAAAATGAGGCCGTACTGTTTTACCAATAACACCATCACTGACGTAATCAAATTGGGCCTTGGCAGTCCTTAAATTATCCCTGTAAAAACAATCATTCTGAAGAACTTCGCCATAAGAAAGGCGCATCCTTTGTCCCTGATCGAGGCGATTGACAAATTCTACCCAACCTGTCATGTTCTGTCCAAAATCCAATACCCATTCATCCTTTGGTGTATGAATTAATGCAACTGGCGTTATTTTTGCTTTTTTGATGATAGGAAGATTTACCCTGTCACAAAGCAGAGCAATGCCATCATGACTTTCCGTTACCTGCATCCAGTCACTATCATCAAATCCAGGCTGGTCAAAACCAACAGGCAGCAGATTGTCATCCAGCACTTCACCATCGTAGATACTGCTTGATAGAATAGGCCCTGCCGCTGCTTTCCATAATTTATCTGTTTTGATGATTTCTTCACTGCCATCTTCATATAGAACATGACATTCCGCAATCAGTTTTAAAGTATCTCCATAGATATTTTCCTGCCCGCCATCAAAAACAAAGCGTCCCTTATACCAGCCATCACCTAAAAACGCTGCCAAGGCATTGTCAGTGCCAATTAAATGCGTTACATCATAAGTCTGTACCTGTTTAAATAAATGATAACTATGATAGCCAGGCATCAGGTATTCATCGCCCACTTTATGTCCATTCAAATATAACTCATACAGCCCCGCCGCGTGAGCATAAATTCTTGCTTTGATAACTTTTTTATCTGTCTTAAATTCATGGCGAAATATTGGCTGAATCTTTTGCTTAAATGGCGCTTCAATCCAAACCGCCTGCCACTTCTCATTCATTTTGCCGGTCTCAAAAAAGGCCCGCTCACTAACCGTTGTTCCGCTTGTTGTCTGAATAACAACTTCCCAACTATATGAAGTTCTCGGCTGCAGACTTACGTCAGGATGATAACCTAAAGAAGACACTTCCCCCTGGCTTATATAAATACATCTCTCGTCCTGATAGATGTTAACCATCGTATTTTCAATATGTTCCTCATTTGTCTTCTCCAATCTCCAGGTGAAAACCAGAGGATCCAAAGCGATTCCCAGCGGATTATTCTGATGATTTGTCTGCATATGATAAATTTTCATTAATAACGCCTCCATTCTTTCTCTATTTTAACATACTTTTTATGTCATTGACTATATTGATTTAAGCAGCTTGAGATACTAAAAAGGACATAAACAATATTATGCCTGCAGATCCTATTCAAAAAATTAAAAAAAGTATTCAAATATCATTTTATTTCTGTTATAATAAGCAGGCAGACATGAAGAAGTGGCCGAGCGGCTGAAGGCGCACGATTGGAAATCGTGTATGGGTGTAACAATCCATCGGGGGTTCAAATCCCCTCTTCTTCGCCATCATTTTATTATTGAATTAGCGTGATGAAATCAACGCTTTTTTCATTTATACGGCAATCTTTTCACAAGATGATGATGGCATCACTATCACTTTTCCGGATTTACCTGACTGTATTAGCTGTGCTGATACTTTTGAAAAAGCTTATGAAAAAGCTAAAGAGGCAATGGAACTGTATTTAGAAGATGATGTCAAAGAAATGTTCAGGAATGCCCCTAAATCATCAAATTTAGAATCGATTTCTTTAAAAGAAAATGATTGTATTGCTTTAATTGAATCAGATGTTAACCGGGCATCAATGAACGATTGAGCTCTTTAAATCATGAGAATAGAAAGATCGTGGATAAGGCTTTGCGCCTTATCCTTTTTCTTTGTCAAGATTCAGAAAAAGTACATTTGAATTCTAATAAAAAAGAGGCTTGTAACCTCCATAGATTTGGCAATTTAATCTATTTTGTTACGGCCTCTATCAATTATTTCATTTCATCCAGCAGATCATCATCAGGATTATCTAACTGCTCAGGAAATTTCACTACTTCAGGTTCTTTTGATTCAGGTGTTTGCTGCGCATCTGCTGCAGGCTTGTCAGGGGTTTCTGTTGTTTTTTCATTTTTACCACTGACAACAGGCATCTCACCATGTTTAAATAAATATTCAATTTCTTCGTTTGCGAGTGTCTCGTATTCCAGCAGCGCTTCGGCAATCGTCTGTAAACGATCTCTGTTCGCTTCAATAATACGTTTCGCTTCATCGTAACATTCACCTACGATTTTACGAACCTGCTGGTCTATTTCATAAGCGACCTGAACAGAATGACCGCTCTGGCTGCCAAGTTCTCTTCCTAAGAATACCTGAGAAGGATCTCCTTCATAACGAATGGGTCCTAAATCAGACATGCCTAACTGAGTCACCATCAGGCGGGCAATGCGTGTTGCCTGTTCAATATCGTTGTGAGCACCTGTTGTGACATCCCCAAAGAATACTTCTTCAGCCACACGGCCGCCCATGAATCCAGTGATGCTTGCCATCAGCTGAGATTTTGTCTGAAAATAGGTTTCTTCCTTAGGTGTCATCAGGTTATATCCGCCTGCCTCACCACGAGGAATAATGGTTACTTTCTGCACAATCTGGGCATCTTCTTTAACTAAGCCGATAATGGCATGGCCAGCTTCATGATAAGCAACCAGCTTTCTTTCCCGTTCAATATATTTACGGGATTTTTTAGCCGGTCCGCCAATAACACGGTCAATCGCTTCATCGATATCTTCCATCGTAATGACAGAACGATTGTTTCGAACCGCAAGCAAAGCCGCTTCATTTAATGTATTTTCCAGCTGAGCGCCGCTAAATCCAGGTGTTCTTTTAGCTATATTGTCAAAGTTAACATCAGAAGCAAAACGTTTATTGCGGGCATGAACCTCAAGGATCTGTGAACGTGCATTTTTGTCCGGTGTTGAAACCTGAATCTGACGATCAAAACGGCCAGGACGCAGTAAAGCAGGATCCAGAACATCGGCACGGTTTGTTGCGGCCATGACGATAATGCCGGAATTGCCTGAGAAACCATCCATTTCCACAAGCAGCTGATTCAATGTCTGTTCGCGTTCATCGTGTCCGCCGCCAACGCCTGTGCCTCTTTGGCGTCCGACAGCATCAATTTCGTCAATGAAGATAATACATGGTGCGCTCTGTTTTGCTTTTTTGAACATATCTCGTACACGTCCGGCACCTACACCAACGAACATTTCTACGAATTCTGAACCGGAAATTGAGTAGAATGGTACGCCAGCTTCACCAGATACAGCACGGGCAAGCAGCGTCTTCCCTGTCCCCGGAGGGCCAACTAATAAAACACCCTTAGGGATACGTGCGCCCATATCCACAAATTTACGCGGATTCTTTAAGAATTCCACGATTTCTTTTAATTCTTCTTTTTCCTCATCGGCCCCAGCCACATCCTTAAATCTTGTTTTCTGATCTTTTTCCAGACGTGCGCGGGAATTACCGAAATCAAATGCCTTGGCATTGCTGCCGGCATTGCCATTAAGACGCGTGAACATGAAGATACCCAGTCCAACCATCAGTAATAATGGCACAACATTCATCAATACCGCAGCCCAAAGGCCATCATTGCTGGTATCCTCAATCGTCAATTTGATTTTGGCAGTACTGCTAAGCCCTGCATTGCGCTCTTCGATTTTATCAATCAAATCATTCATCTGTGACTCTGTATTTGGAATATCAGAGCTGAAAGCTACCTGCCGTTTGTTTTCATTCAGGTAAACACCTTCAACGCTGGTTACATATTCCCCAGGAGCGATGATGACTTCTGTGACATCCTTATCATTCAAAATAGCATAAAGTTCATCGTAAGCGACGTTTGAAGTCCCACTTGGTGTAAGTAAGCTCCAGCACGCTGCCATCACTACAAGAATCATGAGCCATGGCATTAAAAGGCGAAAAAAATTGTTTGGTCTTTTATCCATAGAATCTCCTTTCCAAAACTATTGATAACATTCTTCCTTGAGCACACCGACATAAGGAAGGTTGCGATATTTTTCATTAAAATCCAAGCCAAAGCCAATCGCAAAGGCATTCGGCATGACAAAGCCCACGTAATCTGCCTGAATATCAACCGTACGGCATTCTGCTTTATCCAGCATAGCGACAATTTTCACAGAAGCAGCACCGCGTTCAAGCAACAATTCTTTTACATGTAAAAGCGTATTGCCTGTATCAATGATATCTTCAATAATCAGAATATCTTTATCCCGGACATCCTGTTCCATGTCTTTTTTAATATTGAGCTGTCCTGAATGAACACCGGAATAACTGGACACGTGCATAAAGTCCATGGTTACATCCAGTTCAATCCATTTGCTAAGTTCAGCCATGAAAGGAACTGATCCTTTTAATAACCCTAAAAGAACAGGTGCTTTGCCGGCATAATCCTGAGAAATTTCTTTTCCTAATTCCTGACTTCTTTTCTGAATATCCTCTAATGAGTATAAGACTTCTTTCACATCCTGATGCATGAATTTCTCCCCCTTAAAATAACACGTCTATTGTATCACAAACCAGGTAGGTTTGGCTAATAAATAGTGCTTGTTTTTTGCGATTTTAGGGACTAAAATGATTTCCTGACGGCTGTTGAGAACCACCGGCCAGCCAGCCCTTTGCAAAGAGGGGATTTTGGCGTCAATAAAAAGTCTGGAAAGTTTCTTTTTGCCGTAGCTCAGTTCAATGCTGTCGCCAGCCTGCCAGCTTCGAATCGTCAAAGGGAAATCCTCAGCGGATAAAGCCAGACCTTCTCTGTCATCCCCCTGATCGGCAATTTTAAAAAAGCCGAAGTCACCAAAAAGGCCTTCTGTGACGGTAAACTGATAAGAAACTTCCTTTTCTATTTTTGTCACGTACATATTATCGTATTCTTTTATTAACACAAAATTAACAGGTAAATTTATTTTCACATTTGGCTGCGAACTGGCTAAAGCCTGCAGGCAATTCTGAATCAAAGCCGCCGATATTTTTGCGGGATCCAGGCCTTTGATTCCGGAAAGATATGTTCTTAACAAAAATGCCGCCTCCGCTTCCTGAAGCAATGCTTTGACAGGAAGTTGTCCTTTTCTTTCAAAGCGGCTTAGCCAATCTTTACAGTAGGCTGTTTTCTTAGCCAGCTGCTGATTTTGCGCCATCGCCCAGTCATATAGCGCCGTTTTCATTGCCGGTGTATATCCGGAAAGAATCTGGTGACGGAAATAGTTGCGCGTATAAGCGTCACTTAAGTTCGTGGAGTCAATGCAGTATGTAATCTGATGCTGCTCACAGTAATCCAGTAATTCCTGCTTATAACAGGCCATGGCCGGGCGAATGACCTTCAACTGATGATATTCTGAGATTTCTCTGATACCAAAGTAAACATCATGCATCCCGCGAGCCTGCTGCATCAGGACAGTTTCCAGAAAATCGTCTCGATGATGGGCCAGAATGACTGCCGAACAATGATGCTTACAAGCCGCATCGACATAAAAGTCATAGCGAATTTTCCTGGCCTGGGCTTCAAAATTTCCTGGTTCATAATGAAAATTCTCCTTATATTCCAATAAAATCCCATGCTTTTTACAATAGCGGAAAACCACCTCGTAGTCCTGGTCACTGTCCATGCGAACGTGATAGTTAACCAGACAGACAACTAAATTAAATCCCTCATGGTAAAGCTGATCCAGCAAAGCCATTGAATCCGGGCCTCCGGAAACCCCAATGACATAGCGCTCATTCTGTTTTAAAAGACTTAAGTCAAGGTTCATTAAAATCACCTCACATAGTACTTAGTATAACATCTTTTGGTTTTCCTGCCCAAGAGAAATATCTCAAAAACATTCAGTTAGATTGTTTTTGACATGAAAAAGGCGTATAATATCATCACAGCGAAAGGGGGAAGACAAATGTACTGGATCATTTTAATCGCTTTTATCATCATCATGGCCGTGGGCTTATTTTTGTTTAAAGTCAAATCACTGATTAACAGTTATGCACAGTACGCAAGTCAGAATGACCTTTTCGAAATTGGCGTCTCTGCTAAAAACTTTATTGGCCTGCATATCAAGGCACTTGCTTCAGACCATCTGAATCCCAAGCTTATCTATGTTCGCAAAACGACACCCTATAAAGGGTTGATTTTATTTATTCCTGACTGGAAGTTTGATTATCACTTTTACTTGCCTTTCTTCTATCTTCTTTGCCGAAAGGGCTATCTGATTGTTACCTATACAAGTGAAAAAGAGATTTACAGTCAAACACCTGATGAAATAGATGCACTGATAAAATGCATCAAAGCAGATGAGGTTTTAAAGACTTATCCCCTGTCAGTTCTGGGACACGGCAGCGGTGGATTTACCGCCTTGTACAGTGAAAATAAATGGCCTGAGCCAGTTAAAATCGTAACCCTGGCAGCCCTGCCTGCGGAAGCTGAAGCACTGTTAAACTATGTTCAAAAAAACATGCCATTCTCTGTCAATTTTTTTAGGAAGATGATTCTGTTTTTCAGTCACCGCCGCTATCATTGTTCGCTTAACAGAGCGCTGCCAGACATCCATCATCCAACTTTATTCATCCAGGGACAGGATGACCCGCTTGCCCAGCATTTCTACACGAATTGGGAAAATGAATCTGTCACGATGGCATGCATCGAAAAAAAACTGCACCATCCTTATTTAAATCTGATCAGCGATTTGCGGCTTGACCGTCTCACAGAACAATTGAAAAGTCCGGAAACCTCACAATTTGATTATAATAAAATACTGGAAACATTTGATACGGACATGCTTTATGATCTGGATTTGGAAGTCGCTGAAAAAATAGATCGTTTTATCGCCTCTTAAAAGCTGTTTTTGACAGCTTTTTTTGTATAACTTTTTAGCTTTGGGACACCCTTAAAACAGGTGATTTTTATGCAGTCAATATGGCAAATAACAACAAAAGCGCCAAAGTTTGCGCCTTTAAAAGAAGATATCGACATTGATGTTGCAATTGTTGGCGGTGGCATCGCAGGCATTCTCTGTGCCAGCCTGTTAAACCAGAGAGGATTCAATACAGCAATATTCGAAGCGAACACGCTTTGCAGCGGACAGATTGCCGGAACGACAGCCAAGCTGACGATCCAGCACGGTCCAATCTACGCGAAAATGACTGAGGATTATGGTTTTGTCAACACCCGCTTATACCTCGAAGCCCAGACCAAGGCCCTTGATCTATACCGGCAGATGATTGAAGAAAATAATATTTCCTGTCATTTTAAGCAGGTCAAAAGCTGTCTTTTTACTCGAGAGCACCCCGAAGTGCTGGAAAGAGAGTATGCTGTTTACAAGCAGCTGGGATTGGATGGCGAACTGACGGACCAAACCGAACTGCCGCTTGCGGTTTCCAAAGCGCTCTATCTGAACAATCAGGCGCTTTTTCATCCCCTGGAATTCCTTTATGCACTCGTGCCTGGGCTCACCGTTTATGAACATACGCGCATTCATGAAGTAGATGGCACAACCCTTAGAACCAGTGATGGTTATGCAGTCAAAGCCCGCAAAGTGATCTTTGCCTGTCATTATCCTATTGTTAATTTCCCCGGGTATTATTTTTTGAAAATGTATCAGAGCCGCAGTCACGTTGCCTGTTTTCAATGCGACTCTCCTATTCAAAATGCTTATCTCTCGATTGATCAGGAAGCCCTCTCTTTTCGTCCATTTGAAAAAAACATACTCATTGGCGGATTTAAACACCGAACAGGAGAAGCCACAGAAACAGCGCCTTTTGACAGGCTGGAACATATCGCAGCCATGTTTGAAAATAGGCCTCTGACTAAAGTCTGCCAGTGGGCCAGTCAGGATTGTATGACACTGGATGGCCTACCATATGTTGGCCAGTATGCTGCCAAGCGTCCCGACTGGTATGTGCTGACGGGTTTTAATAAATGGGGTATGACCAATGCTATGGCCGGGGCCATGACATTATGTGACCAGATGATTTATCAGGAGAGTGAATATCAGAAAATATTTGCCCCTGATCGTTTTGAGCCTGCCATTATGTGTCAGCCCTTTTTCCAGCAGGCTGCTGCCTCCATGAAAGGTTTTACAAGATATCTTTCATTAAGCCAGCTAAAAATTGAAGATTTGAAACCCGATGAGGGCGGTATTATTCAAACTGGCTTAAAGAAAACAGGGGTTTATAAAGATAAGGCCGGCAGCTATCATTATTGTTCACTGGTTTGTCCGCATCTGGGCTGTGAATTGCAATGGAATCCCGTTGAAAAAACCTGGGACTGTCCCTGCCATGGTTCACGCTTTGACGTCGATGGCCAGCTGCTTGCCAATCCAGCCACAGCGCATTTAAAAAAAGCATCCGATCTTTAATACAGGTCAGATGCTTTTCTCATATTCTTTTATTTACAAGTCATGCCGTCATTATTTTCAAAGCTTTCAATGGTTGCTTCCAGGCTCAGATAATCTGATTCTGAATCATCCACAACACCCAATGCTTCCAGTTCCTTCATATCCGCAACTGTATAATCAATCACCAACGTAAATTTAACCGTCTTCGCTTCTTCATCAATGGCATAAGTGATATCCAATCCTTTACTCATGTCATATAAATCACGATAGGCCGCTAAAATCTGTGTCATGATTGCTTCATCCTTAACATCTTCCGCTGTCAATCCCAAATCATCCCATGACCAGCTGTCATACTCTGTCTGAGTAATGATTTTGTCACCTTCTGATACGAATGACACTTCATCATCCGGTTCATTTCCTGAACATACCGTGGTTTTTCTTTCAGTGTTGCTTGAACATCCAGCTAAAACCAGGCCAAAAAGCAGACTAACAGCAACTATTTTTTTAAATTTCATACGCTTATTCTCCTTCTCCCAACGCTTTAAAATACTAAAGATAGATGATTATCTTTCCTCCATATGATAGCGCCAGGGAATAAAAAAAGCAATCGAAAATCACACATTTCCGCTAAAATCTAACTTATTCACAATAAATATCAACTAAACGCTGCCGGTCCTCTTTATTTAAATGGTGTTCTTTCTCATAATAGGCATCCAGACTGCCATAAGCGAGTATGATTAAATCCAGTGCTGCCTCTAAAAAATCTTCCTGAACATAATATAAGGGAATGGCTTTTTGACGATAAGCCGGATCAAAATGGGCAATCATTCGCTCATTGGCATCGTGCCGGTATTGATTGCTTAAAAGATAATCAGCCATCACCGTCTCTTTGTCAACGCCCAGACACAAAAGAATCAGGGCAGCGCCAATGCCGGTCCGGTCTTTTCCCGATGAACAATGAAACAACAAAGGTGTCCGACCTTCTTTAATATATTGAAAAAGGGCTTTGAAAGCGGCATTGTTTAAAGCAATCTGGCGGTACATGTCTTTCATATAGTAAGTCATCTCTTCAATGCGGCCGCTTTCTTGCAGAAAATGAATATCAAAATAATGCGAAGTATCCGGATTATCCAGTAATCTTAATCCAGAATGTGCACAATAATCCGTGAATTCACTGACATAATCCATTTTATTAATTTTTTCGCACGCACTTCTAAAATCGACAATGGTTTTTAAATGCAGGGCATCAAGATTATTTTTATGCGCCTGTGTGGCAGGCAAAAGCGCTGCACTGCGGTAAAACTGCCCATAGCGGATGCGTTTGCCGCTTTGCGTCAAATAACCGCCTAAATCTCTTAAATTGGTCACACCACAATTGGCCAGATGTGCTTTATGCTGTTCCATCCATCCTCTTCCTTTCTAAAAAAGCCAGGAATTATTTCTTATTCTTGGCTACTTTCAATGTAATAATGTATTCGTCATCGCCGTCACTTTCCAGCATTTCAACTTCAATGCCGCTCTGACGAATCATATTGACAGCCTGACGAATTGTATTTAAAGCAATCCGGACGCTTTGGGTCAGAACCTTCACTTTACTTTTTGGTTTCTTGGCTTTAACCTGTGTTTTAACTGCTTTTTCTGTTTCACTAACCGTCATTTTCCCTTCAATGACCTGCTTGGTCATCTGGTTAATCGCTTCCTGATCATCCATCGCCAGCATTGCCCGGGCATGGCGTTCGGTAATTTTTCTTTCCCTGAGGGCCTCTTTGACTGGTTCGGGCAGTTTTAAAAGACGCAGCTTGTTGGCAATCGTTGACTGCGTTTTACCGACACTTAAAGCGAGTTCTGACTGGGTCATACCGCTCATGTCTATTAAGGTTCGGTAAGCTTCTGCCTCCTCAATGGCAGTCAGGTTTTCTCTTTGGACATTCTCAATTAAAGCAATTTCCGCAGATTTCTGATCAGAATATTCTTCAACGATACATGGGACTTTCTGATAGCCGGCTAAACAAGCTGCCTTAAAACGCCTCTCCCCGGCAACAATCTCATATTTTCCATTCAGCGACGGCCGTACAACCATCGGCTGAATAATCCCATTCTCGCGAATTGACTGAGATAATTCATTTAAAGCATCCTTATCAAATGTGGTACGGGGCTGATAAGGATTAGCGATAATCTGATTAATATCTATTTGAACAAGACTAGGCATCATGGGTCCTCCTTTACTTCAGCGGGCTCTTTTTGATCTTCGCAAAAGCCCGGGGATATTTTGCAGGTGTTGATTTTATTTTCTTGATGTAATAATTCATGCGCTGATCCTCACGTCCGGGCAATTGAAATTCATGGACTGCTTCCAGTTTGCCGCCCAGTTTTTCAATACCGCCTGCCGCCTGGATATATTCCTCTTTTCCCCCGGCGCCTTTTAACGCGATAAAATAACCGCCCTCTTTGACCAAAGGCAGACAGAGTTCATCTAAAATCTCAAAACGAGCCACAGCCCGCGCTGTCACAATATCATAAGCTGCCCGATGTGCTGCGCAGTATTCCTCAGCCCGGGCATTGACTGCGGCCACGTTCTCTAACCCTAACGCTTCAAACAGCGCTTGTAAAAACGTGATGCGTTTATTTAAAGAATCAACGATCGTTACCTTCAAGGAAGGATAAACGATTTTCAGCGGAATGGAAGGAAAACCGGCACCAGCACCAATATCCAGCATCGACTGATCGCTTAAGGGATGGTAAAAGGCCAGTGTCAGAGAATCATAGAAATGTTTCAAATAGACTTCATCATGTTCTAGAATATTTGTTAAATTCATCTTCTCATTCCATGTATAGAGCATTTGATAATAAGTTTCAAATTGTGCTAATTGTCTAGAAGACAGCTCAATCCCCTGCACCTTGAGCGCTTCAATAAATTCATTTATATTCACATTGCCACCTCACCTAACTATTATAACGGATTTTTTTATAGATAACTACGTTTTTTAAAAGATTATCATCAAAAAAAACGCCCCTTATCTCTGCCAGATCAAATTTCTGTTTAATCGCTCACTCAATTTCTCATATCAAAAAGCCATTTTGTCTAAAGCGCCATTATCAAATGAAAAAAGTCTGCTTAGCTGCTTTCTTAATGTCACTTATTGTATAAGAAAAGCAGTAAAATTTCAATGCAAGTGACAAAATCTATGTTATAATGTCATTATGAAAAGAGGGGTGCTTATGACAAATAAAGAACGATTTATCGAAATCTATCAATCGAAGATTCATCGTGACGGTGCTGACCGGCTGCTGGAGTTTTTACTCTCCCGTCACTCGGATTTTTTTGAAGCACCTGCCAGTGCCCGTTATCACGGAGCCTATGCCGGTGGCTTATGCGAGCATAGTCTGAATGTTTATGACTGTCTGCTGGCTTATCTGGAAAGAGACAGAGCCAAAGAGATCTACGGGTTAAATTACAGTGAGGAAACGATTGCCATTGTCGCCCTGCTGCATGATCTATGCAAAATCAATGTTTATGAAGTTGGCACGCGCAATAAAAAAGATGAGACCGGCAAATGGGTTCAGGTGCCTGTCTATGAATTCAATGATAAGGTGCCTTACGGCCATGGTGAAAAATCAGTCTATATCATCAGCGGCTACATGCGCCTGACCCGTGAAGAAGCGTTTGCTATCCGCTATCACATGGGCTTTTCCGGTACGGAGGATGCCCGCAATGTCGGCGCCGCCTTTGAAATGTTTCCGCTGGCATTTGCCCTGTCAACTGCGGATATGGAAGCCACTTACTTTTTAGAAGGCAAAAATAAAAAGAAATAAAGAAATGAGGATGAGAAAATGAAAGTTTGTATGATTATTACTGATGGTTTTGAAGAAGCTGAAACACTTTGTCCATTTGATATGCTGGTTCGCGGCGGTGTTGAAGTGGATATGTACTCTTTGCTGGATCAGGATGCGACCGGCCGTTCCGGTGCAACACTGACAAATCTGCGTCCGTTTTCTTCATTTGACGGCAGTCAGTATGATGCCTTAGTCTTACCAGGCGGTCCTGAATGGCAGGCCATTGAAGCCAGCCAAAAAGTACAGGATGTCCTGAAAGAATTTATCACTCAGGAAAAACTGGTGGGCGCTATTTGTGCTGCCCCAACAATTCTAGGCCGGGCGGGCTATTTAAAAGGCAAAAATTATACCTGCTTTACTTCTATGAATGATGATTTTGGCGGTAATTTCCATGAAACTTATGTTGTTAAAGACGGCAATCTGATTACTGCCTGCTCCGCTGCTGCCAGCATCGATTTTGGCTTAGCACTTCTGGCAGCCCTGAAAGATCAAAAGGCCAGTGAAACCGTAAAACAAGATATATACTACTACAATAAGAAGTAAGGACCTGCATAAGCAGGTCCTTGCTATTTTAATATAAGTTTCAGGACGTCTCCCTCTTTACAGAATCCATGCCGCAAAAGCACATCTGCATTTTCTTTGTGATAAAGCGAACAGAGAACAAGCACATCTTCTTCTTTGCAAGATTCTATCACTTTATCTAACAGTTTTTCAAAAACCGCTGTCTCCAGCTTTGGTACTGATTCGAAATATTTCAGTGCCGCAGCCGCAAACTCGCCTTCCTGTCCTGATACCTTAAAGCCTTTTTGAACGCTCCAGTAAATCGTTCCTAAAATTTCATCATTTTCACTGACATAATAACAGCGATGTGTTTTATTCAGCTCATCATTCAGAAAAAATCGGAAATCCTTTTTAAAAGGCCGCAGATCCTGACGGGCATAATCTCCATGTTCATAGGCCCGCGCCCAGCGGAAATTTAATAAACGGCTGATGTCCTTTTGACTAGCCTCCTGATAAACGATTGCCATGTCATCACCCCATGTCTTATTTTAACATATTTCGATTCAAAATAAAATCGAAATTACTCTCTGTTTATCAACACTTTTTGTTAAAAAGAGGGGATGGTAAAACAAATTGTGCTAAACGGCATACTTTTTTAGAAATGATAAACATAGTCAACGGCGCTTTCGTACTGTCCATCCTGGTTTTTAAAGGAGTCATAGCGCACACCTGTTTTTTGAAATCCGATTTTTTCATAGACATGCTGGGCACGAACATTATTGAGATTCGTATCCAAAATAACCGTTTCAAAGCCAATGCTTTGTAAATAACCTAACAGCATTTTCAGATAATTTGTGCCTAAGCCCTGATTCTGATATTCAAACAGACATATCTTTATACCAATCTCAGCGGTTTTCTGACCAACATCACGATAACTCATTTCACCAATGGCAAGATCATCAATACCGATGATCTGCCGAACAGAAGGCAAACCGCCTGCCAGCTCTTTTTTAACGATTTCTTCTGTTGTCCCCAAACCATGGGGAAAGCCCGCATGGGCCATGATTTTGCCATCATTCCACCAGGCCGCTAACTGTCTGGCATCGCCTGCTTCCGCTTTGCGGATCCATTGTTTTCCTTCTTTTAAATACATGCTTTATCCCTCCACCTTCTGTTTAGATTATAGCATTTTCTAAAAAGCCTGTCTTTGCCTTTTGTCACGATACAATAAATAAGCAAGTACCAGAAAAACAACACCAAACAGCAAGATAATCCCCTGAGCCTGAAGAATTTCATTGATTTGAATCGTTCCTAACACATCTGTTTGGGCCAATAAATTATTTGTTTTGGCATACCAGTAAGCAGGCGTCAGACTGGCAAATTTTAGAATAACCGGATGAATCAGATACTGTGGGACAAATAATCCGGAAATAAATGAGAAGGTCAGAGCAATGACATTGGAAAACATTGTGACCATATTCTTATCCATATCCAGCGTTTCATGACCACTGGCAATCATGCCAACCAGACAGGAAATCGCTGTAATGGCAAAACCAAAGCAAAAGGCATTGCTCAAATAAAACCAGCCATTTTGATAAGACAGCAAATCCTTCTGAAATAAAACGATAATGCCGCACATGCTTAAAATAATCAATACGCCTAAAATCAGACTGCTGGCAAAGACAAAGAAAACAACACGGCGGGGCTTTTGCGGTGCGCACTGCTGGCGAATATAAACCATTCTGCCAAACATCATGACAATACATTCCCCAATGACATTAATCATAAGCCCCATCAGAGCATAACCTAAAATGTTAAAATAATCAGCACTTACACTTAGTTCCCCAAGCATCTGGGAATCCCCGAGCATCTGTACCTGATCTTTAGTATCCAGCATACTAAGGACCTGCGCATGCAGTTCACGATTTGAAAGATCTGGTGACAACTGATGACAGCTATTCATTAACTGCAGATATTCTTCAACCATCCGCTGTCCCTGGATGCTTCCTGAAGACATCCCCGGGTCATAAATTAAAGATATTTTTGAAGCATCTTGCAAAAAGCCTGGTTCAATGACAATTCCAAAACTAACCATCCTTAAAAACAGCGCATCTTCAATTTCTTCCTGCGATTGATATTCTGTCAGTGTATTTTCTTTAGCCAAATAAGACTTAAAGCATTCAGCCGCTTCACTTTGATCATGATCAATCACGGCAATTTCACAGGAATATGCCTGATAGGTCTTGGAAGCCGGCTGGTTAAACATCAGCATTAAGGCAAACACAACCAGAAAGATACCAATATAAATCAAAAAAGAATGCCATTTGGATTTAACGAGCTGAAAAAACAGTTTAAAGTTCATCATATTGCTGCCTCCTTGACATAGATAAGCCAATCGCTGTACTGATCAGTCCAAAAATGAGTAATAACATCAGATTATGAAAATAACGCTGGTTTGCGCCATAATAAAATAAAGCATAAAGACCATCTGAAATCAGATAACAAGGATTAATATAGGTCATGGCTGGCAAATACTGCATCACCATCTGCTTGACAGCAATCGACATCATCCCCGAAAAGAATGAAAACAACATACTGACAGTAACTAAAAGGCCGTCTCGGACATCTGCCCCCATATTGGGGAAAATACCACCCAGCACCAGCCCAAAACCATTGCCGGCAAAACAGCCCAGGTAAGCCAAAAGGAAAACATAGACGAGACTCTCCCCAAAGTCGATGCCCAAAGCATAGCGCATAAATAAGATATCGACCGTTACATACGTATCTAAAATCAAGTTATTAACGATAAAATTGCTTAAAATCATTTTATATTTCGGATAGCTTGAAGCGCAGACGCGCAGTGCCCGACTGGACATATTGGCATTTAAATGACGCATGGTCTGAATGCCGTAAAAACCGCCATACATGCAGACCATCCCAATTAAAGTAAAGAAATGCAATGCCCCTGGATCTTTTTGGGTAGTCGGTACAAGTGAGACAGAAAATTTCTGTTCAAGAAGATGAACCGCTTCGGCGGCATCCATACCGCTTTGGATAGCTGATATCACTAAATGACGGTTCACCTCATAACGGTGAACAAACTCTGTGATCAGCGTCTGGCTAAAGCCATTCTTTTCAAGCAGTACTTCAAGTTCTCCATCATGCAGTACAATAATCCCCGAAACCTCGCCGTCTTCAAGCAGCTTTAAAGCTGCCTTGTTATCTGCCATGGCAACATCATAAAGCGGCTTTCCCTGGTAAGTCACTGCTTGTAAGGCATAAAGCATATTTTCTGCCTCAGCATCATTGGCATCTGCGACCACAGCAACATTCACCTGAATAACATCACTGCTGTATGCCCCCTTCAAGACAAGCGAAAATAACACGGAAAGGACAAGCGGAAAAATACCTGTCCAGAAAAAGATGGTTTTATTTCTGATTTGTTTTTTTAATTCCCATAATATACGCATCAGGCATCCCTCAATTCTTTTCCTGTCAATTCCAAAAAGACATCATTCAATGTTGGCAAAGCAGTATAAACTTCGCCATAAGCAATGCCCTTTTCATCGAGCTTTGATAAAAGCTGTACTAATTGATTATTTTGATTAAAGCGGATCTCCAGCGTATTTTTATGGTACTCCAAATCCAGTACGGATGGTATATTTTTCAAATCATCAAGCAGTTCTTCATCTAAATAAATTTCTGTTAAAGTCACCTTTTGTTTTAAGGAAATCATATTTTTTAATTCTTCTTTACTGCCAGAAGCAATCACATGACCATTATCCATAATGACAATCCGGGTGCAAAGCTGCTCAACCTCTTCCATATAATGAGAAGTATAAACAATGGTTGCCCCTTCTTCATTTAAAGTGCGAATGCCTTCTAAAATATGATTTCGGCTTTGAGGGTCAACCGCTACCGTAGGTTCATCTAAAAAGATAAGACGCGGATGGTGCGCAATGCCGCAGGCAATATTCAGCCGTCGTTTCAACCCGCCGCTTAATTTCGCTGGTTTAAATTTTCTGAACTCCTCAAGTCCGGTAAAGCGCAATGCTTCTTCCACATAAATCCGGCGCTGCTTTTTATCGCTGATATACAGACTGCAAAAATATTCAATATTTTCTTCTGCGCTTAACGCTTCAAACACGGCAATTTCTTGCGGTACCAACCCAATCTTTGCTTTGCTTTTAAGATTTGAAGGTGTCATAGGCTCGCCGAAGATTTCAATACTGCCTTTATCGTATTTTAATAACGCCAGCATGCAGTGAATAGCCGTCGTCTTGCCGCTGCCATTAGGTCCTAATAAACCCAGAATTTCCCCTTCTTTGACCTCTAAAGAAAAATGATCCAAAGCTACCAGTTCTTTATATCGCTTGACCAGATTTTCAACCTTAATCATATTCATCACCTCAATTACAGTATAGCGAAATCAGAATCCGAAAAACAGTGATAAATGAAACTTTTTTAGAAATGACAAATGTCACTTTTTTTCATAATCTCAGAAAAAAACAAGTTCAGATATGTTAGAATAGGACTATCGAGGTGAAAAGATCATGTCTTATAAAATCGAATTGCTCCCTAAAGAAAAATGGCAGAACTATATTCTGCCTATCAGCTATGTTTCTAACGAAGCCTATATTGTCTCAATCAAAGAAAACAGGCAAAGTTTTGCGGTCACCATGAAAAGACGTCCGCTCGACAAGCCAATGATACATCTGGCCAAAGATAACGATTATCCTGACAGGCTGTATACACCATTCTGGCCTCAAGCCAGCGCCTGGGGTATCGTTATCCATGGAGACCTGATTGCCGCTGTTGAAATCTGTCCGGAGACATGGTCTAACCGGCTCAGAATTACCGAAATATGGGTAGAAGAAAATTATCGCAGAAAAGGCATTGGACATGCACTCATAGCGTTTGTGAAAGAAACAGCTCGTCAGGAAAAATACCGAGCTGTCATTCTCGAAACGCAATCCTGCAATATCAATGCCATTGATTTTTATTTGCATGAGGGATTCCGGATCATCGGCTTTGATGACTGTTGTTACAGTAACGATGATATTGTTAAAAATGAAGTACGTCTGGAATTTGGCTGGAAAAGCAGAGAATAACGTGTGCTATGCATTTATCCCTGTTAATAAAATCCAAATTGAAATTAGCTGATATATCCTTTATATTTCCAAACACCATTCTCTTTACAGAATGTAACTGTTCTTATTATTTCCCCTTCAAATTCATAAAGGAATCCATATTGCACCTTTAATTCTTCGGAATTTCTTTCGATAGTATCCATATAATAAGTTTTTATAGGATATGGGTCATATTCTAAATCGTTTGGGATAACGACATACACTTTCCCCTGATACTCAATGTAGTTACTCAGATTTGGCAGCTCAATCTCAGAGGCTGCAATTTCATGATACTTATTTTTAATGTCTTCAATAGACGTTATACCTTCTTCAATGACAGGATACGCTTTTAGATCAGTGGACTGGAATTGCTCACTTAATTGACCGGCATTCATTGGTGACGAGTAATCTAATGCAACACCTTCACAAATTTGCCAGAAAAATCCATAACTTAACCATTTGCTTGTACAGTACTCTGAAATCATGCCATCACAAAAAATAGAATAGTCAGGTACGCTTTGATCAATTTCATAACTCTGGGATACAATACTTTGTAAATCATCTATGAACTTTTCCATTTCAGATATACTCTTATTGCTAAGTTCAAATCCATTTGAAGCTATCGCATACTCATCCTCTGATGTCTCATAAACAGCATTATCTTCATAGGACATAAAGTTTTCTAACGTATCCAGCGTTACAAACTTTGCGGACTGACCTTCAATGATATTTTTATCATTATCATAAGTAAAATCGAATTTTTCATAGCTGAGAGATCCTGCCCCGGTATATATTGCATTGGTACATTTCAACAGATATGAATTCCTACTGGACGCATCAATGCCGTATACTAAACATTCCCTTGATAAATTCATAGTATCAGTTAACATCGTATATCCATCACCTGAAGACAAAACGTATATATAAAATCTGATATCTGCCATTTTTGATGCAATAACGGCATCCACTTTTTCATCATGATTAAAATCGCCATATACTATATTTTCAATAGAATCAGTTGTAAGCAGTAAGGCATGCTGATCTGCATCCCCTTCATCAATTTGCTCATTGATGGCACGATCATCGTAGGCAACAGCATTGATGATGTCTTTTTGCCCTTCCCCATTATCGACAAAACCACCGTTCATAACAAAATCATTATTTAAAATATAGTCTTGATAGTATGTTTCAATATAAGTATCAATTTTCTTATGATGATTCGCATAATATCCAAAAAGCTCTTCGACCGGTTTATCTGACAAAGATTTTTGACCATTCAGAAAAATGGTTAAAATAACTAATACAACTACAACAAGGACTCCGCCTATTATATATAATTTATTTTGTTTAATCTTTTTCATTATCTTCTCATCTCATTTATCATGTTATTAAATTTATCCTCTGCCATATGATAGGCCTCAGCCGTACCTTCATCAAATTGAACATCTGTTACTCTATAAAAATAAACATATATCTCTGCATTAGAAAAAAGTAATTCTGCCTGGTAATTTTCAGGATGCTCCATTGCTTGGTTTGAAATAAATATGCTTCCAAGTCTTCCTTCTATATATTCCGATGCAGGTTGTTCATTTAAATAGAAACTAATTCTAATACCATCATCGTCATAGGAAACAACAGGATAAAATGACGCACACATTTCCTTATATGTGATAGGAAAACTAATATTTTGATCAATGCCATTTGCGTTAATAAACGTTACCGATGCCCGATCTTTTTCATCATCAATTTTGAAATCTACAGTATCAAAGTCACGTGAATAAGAATAGATGCGCAAGCCATCTTCAGATATGCCATATACGCCAACGAAAGAACTTTTATCGCCAGTGTCATTGTCATACCATAATTCGTAACATTGCACGTTAAAATCTTCCTGTACAGAAGTTAAAATATCCTCCTGCGCTGTTAGTCTATTTGCTTCTAGATTCTTACTTTCAGCAACAAATTCAATTAATTGATCCAATCTGTTTTCATTTTCTAATAATGAGCTCAAATTCTCTACAATTTGCTCAATGGATATTTTTGCCGTACGAATGCACTTACTGAATGCCAGAAATGCCTCTCTTTCCTGAGCGAATTGTTCAAGCGCTTCTGCATCTTTCAGTTCTTCTGTTTTTGTCATTACTCTATCGTTATCATTATTAAAATAGAATTCCTGAACGATAACCCGATCATCTAGAAAATTATAATGTTTGAGTAAAGCCTGTTTATCTTCCTCATCAATAAAATAATAAAATTCGCTCGAATCTGCCTGTGTCTGATCACTGCTAACTTCAAATCCATTGTCATTGCTTAAAACAAATGTATAAATAATTTGATTACTGCCATCTGGTATCGTAGAAATCAAAGCATCTGTCTGCTCATCACCATTAAAATCACCATACGTAACATTATCAATTAATGAAAGAACAGTATCTGAAATTTCTGATTTTTCGGATGACGCATCATCTGCCGCAGAAGTTGGTGTAACCCACTCTGTATGATAAACACCAGGCAAATAGGTGTTTCTGGAATTATCACTCGTCATTGAGTCAAAATTCTTCGCATAATCCTGATAATTTTGAGAAATTGCTTCATCAACTTTATGATGATGAGTGGCATAATATCCAAAGATTTCTTCTACAGGTTTATCTTTGATATTATGCTTTGACAAAGTAACTGCCAACAATATAACTGCACTTAAAATAATTAAGGTTCCAGCCGATATAAGCAGTACTTTTTTTTGCTTCTTGTTCATTTTTCATTGCCTCTTTTCTTTTATCTTATTCAAAAGTAATTTCCGAAATAGCCACAGCTGAATAGGTATTGCCATCATATATTTCTTCTATTGAAAACACGACTGTTTTTGTTTCTAACGGATGAGCAGTAAAATCCAGGATATATTCACCATACTCATCTTTTAATGGTACTGTATAAATTTTGTCATCTATTTCAATTGTAAACTTTTTTACCCTTCCATAAGCCAGATAATCTGTTTCCCTGGTTCCTACGCCATTAAATATTTTAATATATGAAATTCTTTGCTTCTGATCACTTGAAAAGGTAATGCTGTCATTTTTAGAACTATTGCCATTTACCCAGTATGTTTTATAGCTGCCATCGGTCAGTAAATCGACGGTATTATCTCCCCTGGAACTGCTGGCCGAAACCTCAGAAAAATAAGGATCAGATGAAGAAACAATTTCAGTCTCCGGAATTTTACTGTCTTCAGCAGGTTTATTAAAAGATTTCTGTATCCATCGAAAAGCAAAAAAGCAACAGAAACTTAAACTAATAAATACTAAGAAAGCAAAAAGTAAGTTCATCCATTTTTTGCCATGTTCTGTGCTTTCCTCATCATCAGCTTCGCTATCTGCCTCAGAGATTATGTCAGAAGAATCTGTTTGTTCAAAATCTTCCCTAATATCCTGTGTCTGAATATACGATAATGGCTCAAGCGGCGGTAAATGGATTAATTCAGGCAGTTCTAAGCTTTCATTCACACTTTCGTCATTATTTAATAAATACTGCAAATCAGATTTAAACGCTTTAGCGCTTTGATATCTCTTCTTTGGATCAGCTTCACAGGCTTTTTGAATAACCCTATATATCTGTTCTGAGCCTTTATCAGGTATAGGCAGCGTATCCCCTCTTAATCTTTTTTCTATTGCTTCTGTAGAATCAATGTAACTAATCTTATTGGGATATTTAGGCAAAAACGGAAGTCTTCTATTATTTAACGCATAATAAAGGACTAATCCTAAAGAATAAGTATCAATATTATTCCCATAGGCCTCGTTTTTAATGACTTCTGGTGCCATGTACTCCATTGTTCCTTTTTGTGATAACCCTGCACTTGTTTTTTCAAGTTCTCTGGCTATTCCAAAATCTCCTAGTTTATAATCTCCAAAATCAGATATAAAAAGATTGGAAGGTTTAATGTCCCTATGCACAATATGAACCTTTTCACAATACTCTAATGCACTGCAAATATCAATTCCTAATTTCAATACATCTTTAATGTCAAGTTGATGATAACCATCATAATAATCGCTTAGTTTATTTAAAAGTTCCATTCGTATAAAGATGGTCCAGCCAATACCGTCTTCGTTTTCCAAAATATCATAATCTTCTATACTGATGATGTTAGGCGCAGCTTTTAATGACTCCATCGACTTAATTTCTTTAATTAAATCGTCCACAATACTTTTAAAATAAAACTTTATTTCACTAATACTTTTACCCATTTCACGCTGTAACTGGATATCTCTGTCATCTTTAGGTATCTCAATAATTTTGACTGCGGAATAGGAAACCTGACCAAATGTTTCCTTTTTAGCTTTATAAACTTCTCCAAAGGCACCCCTTCCAAGCAATTCCTCAGTTTGCCAATCAGGCCATTTTTGATTGATTTTATCAATCATTATTTACCACCCCTATCCTGATGTCCCAGCAAAAATAAAGACGTTCCTATTATCGTTAACAATTTACTCTAGATCAAAATTATCAAAATTTACTTCCGGTTCTTTAATATCGCCAGAATCTTTGATAGCCTTCGCAACTGAACTGTGGAACAATTGGAAATCACTATTAACATATCCAACATAGTCAATATGATCTATATCCTTATTTTCAAAAGTCCACATATAATCTTTTCCTAAATATCCCTCTGGGTATAGTACGCCTATATATCCCAGTTTTTCATTAATATTCTGAACACCAATAATCATTAAAGTCTGATCAGATCCTTTTAATCTTACAATTGTACCAATTGGCATAAATTCCATATTCCCTCTCCTCACCATTATGATTTTTCATCTGTGACACCTTCAAACAAAATATCTAATTTCTCCTTAGAATCGTAAATATCTTTACCAAAATCATAGATATTTTTAGCACCTTCAAATAAGGTTGGCTTTCTTTGCAAAATATCTGCTAAGCCTTCTGCGGCTTTCTGTGCGCCTTCATCTAAACTGGACAATGGATCTAACAACATTCCTAAATTATACAAAGTGGATACGCCCATTTTCCCGGCAGCTTCATTTCCAAACATTTTGCCAAGTTCTGCGCCATTTCTTTCGACGATTTCCTGCAATACTTCATGTTGGTCAACCTGATCATAAGCTCCCATAGCCAGGCATACCATATCTGAAAATCCACTTTGAAATTCATTGGCACCACTGACGGAACCAACAATTGATGGAATCTTAACAGCCCCGGATACCATTTTTTTTAGCGCTTTTAATGTATAATACTGCATACATCCATCACTAATGCGGGTATACATATCGGCATTCTTCATTTCCGATTCATAGGCATCAAGCGTACTAGTTACTTTGTCCACGACATCATCTATATTGATACCATTGGTTCCAATCATATGACGAATATCATTTTTCTCAAAATAATCATGAATTTGCGCTGTGGTTTCTTGAAACTTATTTTTTGATTCTTCGAAAATTTGAGCCCCCGTACTTTTCAGGCTTTCCAGGCTATTCTCTAAATCTCCAAATTTCCAGTTTAATTTGACAGAATCCCTGCCCGCATCAATAATTTTTTTGGCTGCATCCTGCACATCTGCGGGTGCTGAATACTTCAATTGATGATCGGAAACAATCTCCTCTGCAAATCCGTTTTCTGATGATAGTATTTCTGCCAAGTGACCAGCAATCTTATTGTTTGTTTGATTGTATAATTGATTAATTTGACTTAAGCCTTTTGCGTATTTCGCAAAATTCATTTGCTGTATTTCCATTTCATTTTGGATTCTTTCTAAAATTGGAGAAAACTCAAAGGTACTGTTAAACTTTGTCAGTTGATTCTTAATCGCTGTGATTGAATTAGAAGAATTTACCAATTGACTGGTCACTGATTTAATATTCTCAATCTCCAAACCTACTTCTCTAGCATTTATCTTATAACTAGTCATCATTCTTCCTCCTTTGACAGTTAGAGCTGATAACGATTGTACCAGCTCTAACTATTTTTTATGAATCAATCATTTTCTACATTGATATATCTTTTTAATACCTCTTGCAGAACTTCCACATGTTGTTGTGCAGCACTTGACAGTCCATTTAATGATGCATAATATTCTTTCAGTGATGCCATATATGCATTTTTTTTGGGACCTTTCCATATACTGTTTGGAAAAAGTGACGACTCCGAACCATCATTCACTGCAAGTTCCAGTGAATGCAGTAATTCAGTAAGATGATTAACTGTTTGCGTCAATTCTTCAAGTGCATTTTGCGTTTTCTGAAAATCAATTATATACCCATTCATTTCATTTTCTCCTTTTATTTAATAACAGCAGTATAGCCATCTGAATTTAAATCATTTGCCACCTTATGATAAATATATTCAAATGTTGGTGTATTTTCCGGAATATTTGCTGCACCTGTATGAGAGCAGTCTTGAATAACAATATCTGCTTCAAATATTTGACCTACTACGCCAGCAATATATACTTTTTGTGGCATCACTGGATTTTCATCTTCTTCTCCTGGCTCAACTGATATTGTTCCACTGCTTATGCATTTTGTCAGATTAAAAGGAATTTTGTTATTCTCTATTTGTCCTAAAATTCCACCTGTAGAGGCAAGCCAGCCTCCGGTAACATCTCCATCATTCAGACATTCTCTAACATTTATTTCTGATTCTGATTTATTATCCTCTAAAGTCACTTCTCCAATAATTCCGCCTATGCCAAGCCCAGAAAGCGCATAAACGTTTCCATGATTTTCACATTTTTCTACTGTCATAATCATTGAATCTGAACCACATGATTGTATAGAGTGTATAATGCCGCCTGCAGATTTTGCCATAGGAGCTGTTACCTTTATATTTCCATGATTTTCACACTCAGAAATTAAAACATTACTGTTATCTCCTAATAATACAGCACCAGCGATTCCGCCTATAAACGCTGTCATACTTTCTAAATCGCTGTAATTATGGCAATTTTTAATAAGCGACAAATTATTTTCAATATCTGATCCTGTTCCATTTAGCATCGCAATAATGCCTGCCAGAGTACAACTATCCTCGGCAGAATCAGAGGCAGCAATTGTTCCATGATTCTCGCAATCAGTTATTTCTATTGGCACCCCTGCTTCCCCATGGCCGATGATACCTGCACCCAATTCCATTACATGACTAATACTGCCATTATTGACACATTCAGAAACAACTATCTTTTTACTGTCAACAGAAACTCCTGTCATACCGCCAGCAGCGATTGATCCAACAATTCCGCCCACATCTTCGCCGTGACTTAGATTGCCGTTATTAATGCATTGATTAACTTCACCTTCAAATAGACCAATAATTCCGCCTATCTCAGTATCATCAATACCGGTAATAGAACCTTCATTGACACATTGAGAAACCTTACTGCCGCTTAAATATCCGACAATGCCTCCTGAAGATGTAAACTTACCATTGAGAATTATCTCTCCGTCAAAGGAAGAATTGGTGATTGAGGATTGTTTTGCATCTGTTCCTGAAATGGTTTTTAAGTTACCAATAACCCCACCAACTGTGGAATTGCCAGCAACTATTTTTCCTGTGACATTTACATGATCAATAATCGTATTATGAGCATTGGCCGCCAATATGCCTGTATTGCTTAAACCTATTCCTATGATTTCAAGGTACGCATTCTCAATATTGACATTCTTAATTTCGGCACTGTCCAAACTTCCAAAAAGTCCGCCATTTTCCAAATATGGTGTATCCACTTTCTTCTGGTTAACGGTATAGCCATTAGCAAAAAAACCGACTATTTCATAAACATATATTCCTGAAATTGTATGATTTTGGCCATCAAAAACACCACCAAACTCACCAGTATAATTGTTACATTCATCCCCTTCTTTCGGCATAACTGAACCGATTTTGTTCCACTGATACTTTGGTGTCTGAGTATCCCACTCATTAAAATTTGAAGTATCATTTAGAACAATATCATCAGTTAAAATATAGGATGCACTGCAATAATCAGTTTCATCATTATTAACTTTTTTGCTCAATAACGCTAATTGTTCTGCATTTGCAATTTGATATGGATTTTCTCTGCTTCCATCCCCACCAGCAAATGATTCAGCCGCTGCAATTGATTCGCCAACTCTGCTTTCATCAAAAACAAAATCGGTTGTCTGATTCTGCTCAACTGTTTCTGACTCATCCTCTGGATCTTTTTTTGTGCACCCGCACAAGTTTAAAATCATGGCTAAAGCAGATAAATAAATAATAACTTTTTTCATCATTGTTATCTCCCCCTTATTTAAAATTTATCTGGCTCTGTGTCATTTACACTAATATTGAGTTCCTCAATACTGGCTTTGTTAAGTTCAATTGTTGTTTTGTACTCAGTGATATACTCATCAATCTTAGCAATCCGCGTATCTAAAGAAGCCTTGGCATTAATTACTGTCTCTTTTAAATTTCTGAGTTTCTGCTGGTAAATATCTGACTCATCGCATTGCCATGCTGCGGCGAGCAAATTAATAACCTGCTCCAGATGGTCAGCAACCTTCTCATTAAAGCCATTATTAAGTGTTTTTAATTCTTCTTTCGCATTTTCTATTGCTGTAATATCAACAATTACTTCTTCATTCATCTATGTCTTCCTCCCTTTACCATGAAGAACCGCCGCCGCCGGCATTGCCGCTGCCAGCTGCAAGCTCTTGTTTTTCTAATCTCGTCAAAACATCTGCAAGTACTGCCTTGACGCTTAAAATCTTTTGCAAAGTCGCATTCATTTCCTGTTTGTTTCTCTTTAATTTTTCAAGAAATATTTGCGCATTATCCCCAGACCATGCTTTATGGATTTGCTCTATAGATTGATTGAACGAATCTATCTGTTGTCTCATACATTCTGCTTCAGATTCTAAATGATGAATCTGTTTTTCTATTGCTAGATATTCATAATGTATATCATACTGTGCTGTCATCTTAAAAATCTTCCCCTGACCCTTTTAATGTGGACAAAGACTGAATAAGCTCAAGGTTACTTTGCTGAACCTGCTCATACTCAGTGTATATTTCTTTTAATTTAGCAAAATGTTTTTTTACAACCTCCAGATTGTCTTTGATGTATTTATTTTGGCGATCAAAAACTGCACGATAATCATCTGCATTATCTCCATGCCAATAATGAGCTGTCTGTTTTACAAGTATGTCTAAATCATCCGTATAGGTGATATATTCCTGCAGATACTTGTCTAATTGAACAGATAAAGATTTTATTGCCGATATAGATACTTTTACTTCAGATTGAGATTCTGTACCATTTTTATATAAATTATTCATACATTCTCTCCTTATAAACTGTTGATGATTTGTTTTACTTCATCTTCGTTTCGCTGCATATCATCCCTGGACATTTTGAGCGCTTCAATATACTTTTTAATAGCAAGCTGTGATTGTTCCATTTTCTTAATTGGCAATTCAATTTCATTGATAAACCGTAAATGCTTAGCCCCTTGCCATTCCCTGGCAACATTATTTAATTCGTCATAAATATGTTCGATCAATGTATTTTCTTTCTGACAGATCGTTTCCATACTTTGAAGAGCTTTAGAAAGCTGTTCTATATCACATTCATGATAATCCATAAAATCCCCCCTGTTATAAAAGCATTAAAGTCATTCCTTCAATCAAATGGCAATCTTCTAATTTCTTTTCTCTGGGCAGCACTTGTCCGTTTTCAATGTCACACAGGCAAACATATTCATCATTTTCCAACACCGATGGAAGCTTTTTAGCCTGGATGATCACTGACGTTATTTCGTCAATCAAATCTCCAATTTTCATGGCTGGCTGTAATCCAAATTCAAAAGACTCATATAATGCAGGAACATAAATCTCTAAATGTATCATTTTATTCTCCTTGTTCTGAATATGGTGTGAGGATTTCCTCCAATGGCAGTGTACCATCCTGAGACACTAAATAGCCCATACCAGTTTTCTGTTTTTCCAATTGTTTTTTATAAGGAATATGCATAAAATTCATATAAGATATGCGATCCACAGCTCCTCCGAAGTGTATACCTGTGCCATCTTTTATAAAATAAGAGAATAGCTTATGTGATAACATTTCATTCACTTCCTGACTATCAAAAGCGCCTGCGATCATTATTCTGTGATTCTTTGCTTTTTCAAAAAGAATTTCTAATGGTCTGATAATATCCGCAGCATCAGATGTCTCATATACCATTTTTAAAAAGTCTTTCATATCATCAATGATAATATAGATCATCGGTTCACTTTGCATCATTTGATCAATATCACATAATCTGTTTGATTTTTTCGCTGATGAAATGATTTTATTTCTTCTTTGAATGACTGGAATTATATCATTGCATAACTTGACCATATCCTGAGAACATGCAATATATTTAATGCCCGGCTTTCCCTCAAATCTTTCTAATGTCCTGCTCTCTGAGTCAACCAGATAAATGGTTTCATTTTTTTCAATGAGTATACGAGCTAACATATAAAGGAAATTAGTTTTCCCAGTATTTTTCATCCCGCTAACCATGAAACAAAAACACTGCGTGGCATCGATGATAACCGGTAAAGCAGTTTTTAAACTATAACCAATCGGCAGTTTATTTTTTTCATGGATTGTCTTTGTGATATCCTTCTGTTTCAGAAATGTCAGAAAATCTAAATGCTCAGGAATTTGAGGTATTTTCTTTGCTTGCAATCCTGGCTTTTGTGAGCGCATTTCCATGCATATTTTTTCTATCATTTGTCCTCTGGCATAATCATTTTCTGCATCAACAGCTAAAGCGGTTTGAAATTCCAGAATTCTTCCGTCGATTTTGACTAATCCACGTCCAGGCATATTTTCTTCTAAAATAACATCTGCCTTTTGTCCAAACATTGAAAAATAGTCCATTTTATTTTTCATTTCAAGTAAAATCATGCCATTCATCAGATGAGAGATTCGACTTGGTATTTCGTTTCCGCTAATTTCCTTACCTGAAATAACAAAATAAATACCAACACTCTGTCCATTGTTGAGAAGACTAATAAATCTTTTTTCATCATCCATTTCAAAATGCCGCGCAAATTCTGGATAATTATCAATGACTATGATCACTGTCGGAAAATCATGTGGATGTCTTTTTAAATAATGTTCATATTTTTCGCCGGCAACTGCTTTTTTTCTGGCTATACTCATCTCTTCTAACATAATAAGCAAGCGCGAAATCTGATCAATATTACTATCAGTAATGATATCTCCAACATTTGGACTCTGTTTGAAAACAGATAAAAAGCCCGAACTAAAATCAATGATGTATAGATTAACTTCAAGAGGCGAAAATCTTGTTACCAACGAGAATATCAGTGTTTGAAGTAAAGTGCTTTTTCCACTGCCGGCTTTTCCGCACAAAATATAATGTCCATTTTTCACAAAATCGACAACTACTTCAGACTGTCTTTGACATCGCGGATCATCATATTTACCAATTAAACTTACCATTTCATGCGTCTTAGCTTGATCGTCTATCTGACTTAATATTAAGCGTTTTGGTAACGGCGGCAGCCATAGCGGCTGTCCAGTGCATATTTTCAATTCTTTTGCAAGTTGATCTATGTATTTTACAAGAGCCTCTAATTGTGTTTCTTTAGGCCGCTTAGGTAAATCAAGATGTTTTCTGTCTGCCTCTTGGATCAGGAACTCAAAAGGAATATTCTCACTAAACGGTTCTTTTAAAGAAGCTAAAACCGAAATATAGTCATCAATTTTTTTCTCATTTGCCGCAGTTTTAGGAAAATTAATTTTCTCTAACATTTCAAAAATATCCTGATGAACAAGCTTTTGTATAGAGACATCTGAAAAATACATGGCCAGTGTTAATTTCTTTTCATCAAAAACATGATTGATTATTTTTTGAAGATATAGTAACCATTTTTGAAAATCGAGCATTCTCTGTTTAGCTTTAAAATAATGTCCTTGTATCTCCTTTTTTCCATCTATTGAATATAAATCCGCAATACTCTCATCAGGAAATCCATCGATAGAATAATTCGCACCACTCCAGCCTGACTGAAATAACTCATAAAGTATGCAGCCATCATTTCCCACTTGAAGAAACCCTCTGCCAGTTTTTGTAATATAGGAAGCATCTGCATTTTTTAACATATCCATGCTGTCCTGCTTGTCCTGTACCCGCAAGCATAAACGGAAATTTGCATTTGCCCAAATATCATCACTTACTGCTCCAGCCGGTCTTTGCGTAGATAATATGAGATGAATTCCTAAAGATCTTCCTACCCTGGAAATAGAAATAATCTCATTCATAAATTCGGGCTCGTTTTTCTTTAGTTCCGCAAATTCATCAATGATAATAATTAAGTGAGGGAGAGGAACAGTAATTTCACCTTTCTTATATTTTTTGATATAAGCATTGATGTTGTTTTCATGATATGACGCCAGGAGTTTTTGACGTCTTTCAATTTCACTTCTCAATGAGGTCAATGCCCGTTTTATCAAATTGCCGGACAAATTTGAAATAGTCCCTGCGATATGCGGCAATGCGGAAAACTGATTTGCCATTCCGCCGCCCTTATAGTCTATAATGAAAAAGGATATTTCTAAAGGAGAAAAATTAACGGCTAACGATAAAATCAAAGTTTGTAAAGTTTCACTTTTCCCAGATCCTGTCGTTCCAGCAACAAGCCCATGCGGACCATGCCCATTTTCGTGCAAGTCAAGAAAAGTAAGCTGATTTAAAGCTTTGCAGCCAATGGGTACATTTAATGTCTTATCACTTCTGGCTTGCTGCCAACGTTCTTTAATATTTAATGCATCTATGCTGTTGACATGATACATTTCTAAAAAACTGATGCTTGTCGGAATATCTTGTTCATTTTTAACGATGTCTGTTTTAATGGAAGCAATATAACGACTCAACGTATTTAGTTGGGAATGATTGACATGATCAAATAACACTGCTGTCTTACTCTGGTTGACATTGTCAACGTCATATGTGCCTTTAAAAGACTGACTATTTTCTATAATCAATTGACAAAAATGAGGCAGATTTTCAAATTTTTCAGTGACATACACCATACACATATGATGAGACTGCTTTTTAGAATTTATTTTGAATAATGTGCTTTCATCTGCGGCGGCTGCATTGGTCTTAAACAAAATTAAAAAATCTTTCTCATCAGTTGGATTCAATATATATTCATCACGAACATACAGCATTAAATCGCTTTCCTGTTTTTTGTTCAAAGCAATAAATCTTCTATCATGATTTTGATTCCAAACATGAGGCAGATACTTAATGGATTGAACCAATACCTGATCTAACTGATTAAATTCGGATCCCACAAATCCAACTTTCACATCCTCGTAATGATTATTAGTGCAGATTTGAACAATGAAATTTCTGAGAATATCATAAAGGTTTTTACCAATAATACCAATCGCAGAATAATTTTGCATATCAATACCGTACGGTACATTTTTCATTCGCTGATACTTATGGGACAAACGCTGAGGTTCATTGAGTAAATCATCACTTAACATATTGAATTTATGATTCTCAGTAATAATCTTAATTGGTGAAGGAATATCTGCCGTGCCTAATCGTTCAAATAAAAAATCATCATGATCTTTATTTCGTATCCATAAATACTCCCTTAAATTATCGAGCATCTCAAGAGACGAAGGATATTTACGAATTAAAATCTCTCTGTTTTTTTGGACAAGCTGATCCGCTTCTTTTTCAATGCTGTTAATATATTGTGCATACTGAGTACGCCTATTTTCTTCTGTTTTTAACATCTTCTTATTTTGCTGCTTATAATTAATAAAAGCCCATAATCCGCCAATGATTGCCGAAGTACTCATTGTCAATAAGCCTATAGCAGGAGCCCCATTGACAATAACTACACCTATAATCATTGGAATAAGCATTGATAACGATGGACCAATCACCATAATCAATGAACGTTTCGGCATAGCTTTAATTGTTGGCGGTGAATCAACTAAGATTTCTTTACTCTGCAAAATCTGCAAATTTCTGGGTGCCTTATGAAATAAAACGGATTTATTATCACGATTCTTATATAAAATATGAGAAATCCATTTGAGATCTTCATATTCAGCTTTTTTTAACACAGGATTATTGATTTTAAAGAAATTCCCCTTAAAAGCAAATAAATCATTCAAAAAAACAATATCTGCAAAACAGCAATGAATGATATCGCCAAATTGAAGCAATTGTTGCTGCTGAACTGCTTTTCCATTAACGTATGGTCCGTATTCCATATTTTTAGCTTCAATATACCAGTCAGCAGCTTGTTTTTTGAAAACAATATTTGTTTTTTGAAAAAAAGAGTGGGACAACAAAGTAATATCCCCAGTATTATCATGGCTAATTGATATTTGTGAAATATTTTCAAATAAATACTTCTCTAGAACTAACTGATTTTCATTAACCTCCGTTACAAATATTCGATACATATCTTTATTGGATGTTAATAAAATATAACTTCCGTTATTCTGAATTTGCTTTAAAAAAAATATTTTTTGTTCATTTAGTATATAATATTTCTTTGACTCACTAAATGTCCAAAAATCACCTATCTTTTCTAAAGAGATATCTAACTTGTAGTTTATATTAAACAAATCATAATCTAAATGACAAACGAACTTCTGTAAAGAGGAGACGGGTAACTTAAAAGTTTGCATAGCATTTTTACTATATACATTCAATATTATGGAAGTCATTCGAACATCCTCCTTAATGAAAAAAATTCTATTTAAAGTTTAACTTTACTTCAATAAAGTGTCAATATTTTTTTATGAAAGCCACAAAATTTCTATGAATTTTTACCATATTCTTCAAAAATTAAACAAAAATGATAAATCCTTTAGTATATAATAATATTTTATCAATAAAGCCCTGAGTGCGTTTGCCTAAACAAACAAAAAAACACCCGCAGGTGTTTTTATAAATCAATACCAATATCCTGAATCTGCTTTAACAGGCCTACGCGCTCTCTGCCTTCATCAGGCAGCTGAGGGAAATCATATGCCGCAAAGTTATTTCCTTCGACAATGGCTGGTCCGTTTTCAGTAATGCAGACATCCCAGCCGATGTATTTAACTTGCGGTACAACCAATGCCGCTTTTTTGACCATCTCAATCGTTTCTTTCACGAATGGCGGTTTGAATCCAACAAAGTCAACGCCGGTTGCTGGATGCGTTTTAACAATTTCCATTTTGTTGGTATGTCCTGGTCCGCAGACCTCGCCTTTTTCCAAATCGAAATGGCAGGCAAACCCGCCGTTTTCCAGATTATCTACGAAATTGCCATTATTGCCGGTTTTTAAAACTGCATAAAGCACATGAGGCACCCCCTCATGAACCAGGGTTACAATTCTAAAACAATTGATGGCATGAGGATAAAGCCGGCTCATTTCCGGATGCTGGATCAGAACATCCTCAATCACCCCAAAGTTCTTCTTCGGATCTGTTACATAAGCATATATTTCATCAAAATCTTTAAATTGCGTTAAATCAATTTTTTCAATACCAATGCCGCATTCCCCTTCACTGGGTTTGGCAATCATCTGTGTTTTGCCTTCGACAAATTTTCTGACTGTCTCCTTATCCGCCGTATACATATTGACAAAATCACGTCCTAAATAATCACTGAAGTATTCATAAAACGTATGTTTTTTATCAAAAATATCCGTATAAGCAGGATCGTTAAGCATCGCCATCAGTTTTTTATTTTTCATGCGCGTCATGTAAGTTTTGCGCTGACTCGCTTTCATATTGTAAAACTCAAAAATCGTATAATCATAATAGCCTGCACCATACTTAAGCGTACAGCCTAAAATATCAAAGAAAGTCACTAATTTATTTTTACCGGATTTTGCGTATACATCTTCCAGGCAAGCATTCAGTTTATCGAAGCTCATTCCTCTCATGACACGGGCAATATATTTAATATTCATAAATTACCCCTTTAATTCCGCTAAACGTCTGGCAATGGCATCTTTTAAAATCGTCAGACCTCTGATTAAATCTTCATCGGAAATCGTCAATGCAGGCATTGTCTTTAAGACACTGTCTTTGCGCCCTGCGCCTTCAATAATCATCTTATTTTCAAAACAGTATTCCTGTACTTTATTACAGAAGTCCGGATCATTGACTTGAGAGAAATCAATCCCCCAGATCAGCCCCAAACCACGGCAGCACAGGCGTTCATCCAATGGCAGAATTTCTTCTTCAATGAATTTCTTTTCCAGTTCACCTTTGCGCATCGTTTCTTTTTCAATGTTATTTTCCAACATGAATTCCAGTCCCGCTTTGGCAGCGACAAAAGCAATCTGGTTGCCGCGGAAAGTACCGTTATGTTCGCCAGGTTTCCAGATATCCAGCTCAGGTTTAAACAGTGTTACCGCCAATGGGAAACCATAACCGCCGATAGATTTAGACATCACGAAAATATCTGGCTGAATACCGGCACGTTCAAATGAGAAGAAAGTTCCGCTGCGGGCACAGCCTACCTGAATATCGTCAATAATCAATAAAATATCATTATCATCACAGAACTGACGAACGCGTTTCATCCATGCCGCATCAAAAACATAGATACCGCCTTCAGCCTGGATGGTTTCCATAATCAGCGCTGATGGTTTTTCATATCCAGAATGGTCATCATCCAGTAATGTCTGCATATATTTAATCGTATCTAATTCAGGGAACATATAAGGTGCTGGAATATGAGTAACATCATTCAGAGCAACACCGGCGCCAGCACGCGCCCCTTTATCTGTGGTTAAAGCCAATGAACCCAAAGTCATGCCATGAAAAGCGCCCATGAAAGCCCAGATCTGACGGCGTCCTTTCACTTTACGCGCCAATTTGATAGCAGCCTCCACGGCGTTTGTGCCTGTAGGTCCCGGAAACATGATTTTATAATCCATGCCGCGTGGTTTTAAAACTTTTTCTTCAAAAGTATCAATAAATTCTCTTTTCGCAACTGTATACATATCAAGTGAATGAATGATACCGTCATTGACCATATAATCGACAATCTTTTCTTTAATATAAGGATTGTTGTGTCCATAGTTGACAGCACCTGCACCACAGAAAAAATCTAAATATTTTTCACCGTTCTCGTCATAGAAATAACTTCCTTTAGCTTTGGTAAAGACCGTAGGGAAGTGTCTGCAATAAGAACGAACAACTGACTCATAGTTTTCAAATGTCTTTGTATTCATTAAGCGACCATCCTTTCATTTCTAAAAAAGACGTTGTTTACGTCCTTTTTGTCAAGTTGATTATACTCTTAAACGCTCTTTTAGTCAACATCAATCCAAACAGCTTTCGACAAACATCTATCTAAAAGATAATTTTTTATCAATCAAAGATCTTTGACATATTTTTTATAAAGAGGCTTCAGGCCATAGCCCGGATGATCTAACTGATGATACATCTGCCCGTCATAGGCTGGCAAATAATTGCCTTCCACAAAAACCGGACCTTCAGGCGTAATGCAGACATCCCAGCCTACATAGCGCACACCCTTGACAACATAAGCCTGCTCTTTACATAAAGCGATGGCTTCTTTAAAATAAGGAATTTTAAAACCGCGGAATTTGACCTGGGTATCAGGATGCTCTTCGTAAAGCACACCGGTTTTATCACAAAGCGCCGGTTTGGTAATCATGCCTTCTTCATTCACTAAAACATTCAATCCGCCGCTGGTTGAATTATCGACATAGCTGCCCGAGATGCCCATTCTTAAAAAAGTAAATATCACATGCACCTCGCCATCATCATCAATCAGAGTAGCGATACGGACCGTATTAATCGAGGTTGGATTCAGGGCATTCATTGTCTCATGTTGTTTTAAGGGCTGTTCAATCAAACCGAAATGACCATCCTTTAATTTTTGAAACAGAGCTGCCATTGCTTCCCTGTCATCAGGATTTTTATCAGAAGCATCAATTCTTTTAACACCTAATCCGCCAAAGTTGGAAACCTGTTTTGAAAAAAAGATGGGATTTTCTTTGACAAACTGCATAAAAGCAGGCAGATCAATTTTTTCAATTTCCAGCCATTTTCGTCCCAGATGCTCAGAAAAAGCATGATAAAACAAATCTTTGCATCGAAAATACTTGGCCTGACTTTCTTCATTGACCAGCTTATTCAGGCGCCAGTTATCTTTCATTGTAAAAAACGTACTTCTTTTTTGATAACCATGAATATGCGCAAACCCAAAAATATAGTAATCATAAAAACCTACATTGTAGACAACAGAACAGAAAAGCATATCTAACATGATCCAGAGCTTTGGCAGACTGGATTCTTTTTTCACATCATTCACATAAACCATCATTCGGCTAAGCCTTGCCTCTTTTAAACGTCTAAAAAACAAATGTAATCTTTCCATGTAATGACCTCCAATATCCCTATTGTACCCTTAAGATTTTTTATTTTCAATAAGTCAAAAACATCTTTAGTTTTTTTTAATAATTTTCACAAAAAAATGAGCTTTTCCGCAAGCTCATTTTAATGATTGACTAATGTCCTAAAAGATGGGAAATCTCCTGGGCCGCAATCGCTCCATCGTTTGTCGCTGTGACAACCTGGCGCAGCGGTTTCTTTCTGACATCTCCGGCCGCATAAATTCCTGGTACAGAAGTTGCCATGCTTTCATCTGTCAGGATATAGCCGTTTTCATCAGTAATGCCTAGTCCGGAAACAAAATCGGTCACTGGATCCAATCCGACAAATGGGAAAATTGCCTTAGCTGAAATCGTTTCCCTCTCACCGGTCTTGCTGTCTTCGACAACTAAGCCGCTGACTTTATTATCTTCGGAAAGAATCTCAGCTGGTTTTCTTAAAAAGTGGATTTCTACCTTCTCATTATTGACAATCTTATCACTGACGGCTTTATCTGCTCTGAAAACATCACGTCTGACAACCAGATGTACCTTAGATGCAAATTTTGTCAGATAATCCGCTTCCTGTAAAGCGGAATTTCCGCCGCCGACCACAATCACTTCTTCATCACGGAAAAAAGGGCCGTCGCAAACCGCACAATAAGAAATACCGCGGCCTGTCAGCTCTGTCTCTTTGGCAAGACCCATCTGTCTTTCCTTAGTTCCCGAAGCAATGATCACTGCTTTGGCATTGTAGGTTTTATCCTCACAAATGACTTCTTTACTATCTCCATGATCTTTGATATCCACAACCCGGCCGTACTCATAAACAGCGCCAAAGCTTGTGGCATGTTCATACATTCTGTAAGCCAGCTCCGGTCCGGCAACACGCTGATCTCCAGGCCAGTTTTCCAGTTCGGCAGTCAGATTGATTTTTCCGCCAGGTGCACCAGCATCCAGCATCAGTACCTTCAGTCCAGCCCGGCAGGCATAAACGGCAGCGCTTAGTCCGGCAGGCCCGCAGCCAACAATGATTACATCATATTCCATCATATCTTCCTCCTGTTATATTCTTATTTAGTATAACATATTTTTCTCATTTACAAACGCGCAATGCTTAAAATAATCGCATTTTCCGGGATTTAAAATCCGCCTGAATAATTTTATCTTCTGCCTGAAGCCGGCCAATCAAAAGACTGCTGTGCGGATCATGCCGGGAAACATTGTCTTTAATTTCCTTCTCGTCAAAATTGGCATAACAATAACGGCAAAAATGCAGGCAGGAATTATAGGCCCCAATATCCCGATAATCAGCGCAGGCACAATGTTCCCGTTTGCGTTTCTCTGTCACCCACTCTAAGGACTTCCCGGTTAAACGTGTTAAATGGGCAGGATCAAGACATAGCCCATGGCTAATGCCAAACTGATCCAGATCAATGACCTCTGCACAGGTTTGCACAATAACGCCGTATTTTGAAGCAATCCTGCCAAAACCTTCACCAATGGCAAGCATTTCTTCCTGGCTGGGTGCGCTAATCCCATGCCCCCTGGTATTTTTATACTCATCGACAAAACTGATAATAAACGCATGCACTTTGTCATGAAGCTCACTGACCAGATGTTCAAAGGAACGGATATGCTGGTCAACAGAATATTTAGAAGTAATCACAATCGGATCATAGCGGACAAACAGATGCGCTTTGCCAAAAATGTCTGAGAGGGACTTTACAGCTGCAATGATTTCTTTTTTAGGCGGTACATTGGGTTCCAGATCTTTGCCATAAGGCGTTAATGTCACTTGAATCAGATTGCAGTAAGCCATTAATGGCTCAGGATTTTCTAAAAGCGGCAGGGGATTTTTCGTGCAGATCACCAATGCATCGACATCCGCTGGCTTCAAAGAAAAACGGTAGACGGTCTGTAAATTAAAAGGATGGCGCACATCGACAAATCCTGCAGCTAAACGATTTAAGAACCAGGGATAATAGAAACCAACAATATCTGTGCGCCCGCTTAAATTATAAATCACAAACACTCCTCCTCTCCATGGCAAAAGTATAGCACATCCAATAAAGTTTAAGCAAAAGAAAAACCCAGCAGTCAGCTTTCTGTGTTATAATGCATAGTAACAGGAGGTGAAATCATGGCAGAAATTCTTATCACATGTTTTTTCATGATGCTGTGTTTTGCCTATATTGTTGCAGTAGGCATCTTTGAAACCTGGCATGTGACAGCTTTACTCATCGTTATTCTGGCATCCGCGCTTGTCATGATCATTGAAAACAAAAAAATCAGATCTGCCATCTATGGCCTTTATGATCTGATCTCATTTCTTTTTATGCCCTGCATGGTTTTCCTGCCCGCTTTCATGTTTGCCTTTAAAGAGAACGAGCACTATTCAATCCATCTCCCCGCTCTGGCAGTCATCTTATATCATAGTCAGCTGAATCATCAATTGATCTATATCCTGCTTTTAGCGATTGGCGCATTGATCAGCACAAGTGCCTTGCAGCATTATGAAGCACTTCTGGCTAATTACCGCCTGCAGCGGGATTCTCTGACCGAAAATACCTTGCTGCTTCAACAAAAAAATCAGTATCTGACAGCTTCTCAGGAAAGCGAAGTCGAAATTGCAGCGCTCAATGAACGCAATCGCATTTCCCGTGACATTCACGATAACGTTGGTCATCTGCTCTCCAGTGCCCTGTTACAGACGGGAGCGATTGAAATGTTAAATACGCAGGAAATATTAAAACAGCCCCTTTTGCAGCTTAAGGATACTTTAAAACAAGGCATAGAAAACACCCGTCAAAGTGTGCACCAGCTTTATGATACCTCTCTGGACTTAAACTTTGCCTTATCCAAATTATCCAGGGAGCTGCCCTCAAAAGTGAGCTACACTTATCAGATTTCCGCACAATTGAATTATCACACCAAACAACAGATACTGGCTATTTTTCAGGAAGCCATTCAGAATATTCTAAAGCATTCCAATGCCACTGCGGTTCAGCTCAGAGCTTTGGAACACCCGGCTTTCCTGCAATTTGAAATCGCCGATAATGGAACTGATATTACGCTTAAAAAAGAGGGCATTGGTTTGGCAAACATAGATCAGCGTATTCGCGAAATGAACGGTCATCTGACCATTGAAACCAGCCATGGCTTCCGGCTCTTTTTTACTATTCCGAAGGAGGGAAATTCATGAAAATTATCATTATTGATGATGATCCGCTTGTGACCTTGTCTTTAAAAACAATCATTGAAGCCCAAAATATTGAAGTCCTGGCAACTGGCAACAGCGGTGAGGAGGCAATTAAACTCTATGATCTGTGGCATCCCGACATTGTTTTAATGGACATTCGCATGGCCCATGGCAATGGTGTTGAAGCCAGTGAAGCCATTCTTAAAAAAGATGCTCAGGCCAAGATTCTCTTTCTGACAACCTTCCTGGATGATGCATATATTTTAAAAGCTGTGAAGCTGGGTGTCAAAGGATACATCCTCAAACAGAATTTTGAATCCATTGTCACTTCTTTACAAGCCGTCGCCGCCGGCCAGCATGTTTTCAATACCGAAATCATCGAAAAGATTCCTGATCTGCTCGCATCAAAAGAAAAAGAACCGGTCTTTGATCATCTGACACAAAAAGAAATTCAATTTATGACTTTAGTTGCTCAGGGACTGAACAATAAAGAAATTGCCGCTAAGCTCTACCTCAGTGAAGGGACCATCCGCAACTACCTGAGCGCGCTTTTAGATAAGCTGAATCTTCGTGACCGCACCCAGTTAGCGATCTACTATTACCAGCATATGTCGTAAAATGACATATAATATGATTTGTATTTTTTGGTTTTGACAACTATAATGATAGTACAAAGAAGGTGATTCTATGCGTCAGTCAAAATCTATGCGTGAGATGTTTAAACTGTCATTTGGTGAAGAAGTTGCCAATGCGATCAGTCATGGTGTTATGGCGATTCTCTGTTTGCTTCTGTTGCCAGCGATGGCTGTTTATGCTTATCTAAGAGGCGGTGTTCTGCGCTCTGCAGGTATCAGTATTTTTATCATTTGTCTGTTTTTGATGTTTCTTATTTCCTGTATTTATCACAGTATGGCCTTTGATTCTAACCAAAAGTATGTTTTCAGAAAATTGGACCATATCTGCATTTATCTGGCCATTGCCGGAAGCTACACGCCCATTGCTTTGTGCTTGATTCAGGGTATTGAAGGCATCATTGTCATTGCCGTTGAATGGATTGCGGTCATTGCCGGTATTCTTCTCAAAAGCATTTCCAAACAGGCACATCCTGTGCTTTCCATGATTATTTACATGGCCATGGGCTGGGCCGCTGTATTCTTTTTGCCAGTGCTGTTAAGAAAATGTACACCGCTCTTTTTAGGCCTGATTATTGCCGGCGGTCTGTTATATACCATCGGTGCTGTTTTCTATACCAAACCGCAGCACAAATACTTCCATTTTATCTGGCATCTGTGTATTAATTTAGCCAGTATTCTGCATTTTATTGCGATTGTCTTTGTCATGTAGTCAGGTTAATGCCTGACTTTTTTCTATCCAAATCTTTTGGGTCATGTTATAATGGGTTACAAAAGAGGAGGATTTATATCATGTATCAGTTAGTTGCTCTGGACCTGGATGGTACCCTGTCTAACAGTCAAAAAGAAATCACTGAAAAAACCAAACAAACTTTAATGCGTCTGGCTCAAAAGGGCGTTGTCATCGTGCTGGCTTCCGGCCGTCCGACAGCGGGCATTTTCAAAGAAGCGAAGGCGCTGGCACTTGACCAAACCGGCGGCTATTTATTGTCATTTAATGGGGCCAGAATTCTGGATTATAAAAATAATAACGTTATTTATGAACAAACGATCTCCAGTCAGACTGCGCACGAGATGTATGACAGAGCCAAACAATTTGGCCTCTCTGCCCTGACTTATAATGCCACAGAAATTATTACCGAAGATATAGGCGATCATTGGGTACAGCTGGAAAGTTTTACAACAAAAATGAAAATTCATCATGTGGCCAGTTTCAAAGAGGCTATTCAGTCCCCTGTCAATAAAGTGCTTATTACAGGTGAACCCAGCTATATAGCCAGCATTGTAGATGCATTTAAAGCGCCTTATGAAAATAGAATGAGTATTTATCGTTCCGATCCTTACTTTATTGAGTGTATGGATGCCGGCATTGATAAAGCGGCCTCTTTATCAGAGCTTTGTAAAAAGCTGGGCATTCCGCAGGAAAACACGATTGCTTTTGGCGATGGTTATAATGACTTATCGATGATTGAATGGTGTCATCTGGGCGTAGCGATGGCAAATGCCGTTGATGAGGTCAAAAGCCGGGCCAATGCTATTACCAAGTCCAATAATGAAGATGGTGTTGCCTTTTATTTAGAAAAATTGGAGAATGAAGGATTGATTTAAATGCGAAAGGCTTTGTTTTAAAGAAAACAAAGCCCTTTTTTCATTAATATTCACGAATGACATCATGGTAAAATGCATTCATCTCTTCCTCGGTATCAAACACAGCTAAATACATGTAATTGCCCATCGTGCTGGCAAGCGCATCCGGCACCCGTTCAGATGTTTTGATATGCGCAGCATATTTCTGATAAATCTCATCTTCGCTTAAAGCAAAGGCACGGCCGTCACGACGTCCGGCAAAAGCACAGAAACCGTGCTTGCCATCCACAAAATCAGTATGATCAAAAGCAATCATATCCGCCCAGATTTTATAAACATTGGTACTGCCGGCATAATTCATCATATCCGGTGTACAGCCGCCGCAAGGACGCATATTGACTTCTAAGGCCACCACGTCGCCTTCTTTGCCTAATCCCTGTTGATCCTGTGTCAAGCGGAAAAACTCGAAATGAATGTAGCGGCTCTTAACACCAAAGCTTTGCACTGCCGCCCGGCCAGCGCGGCGCAAATCTTCCGGTACTTCCTTCACGACATGATAGATCGCATTATCATCATTATTCACGATATCCATAATGGATATCGGAGATACTGTCCCTGATTCAAAAATCGGATTGCCCTGAGCATCAATAATCGCATCATAGGAATCCACCCGGGCAAATACAAACTCCTCCATAATGTAAACAACATCAGCTTCTTTCGTCTCAAAGAAATGCCGTAAATCATCCTCATTATCTATTTTGTGCGTATCTGAGGCCCCGACCCCATTGTCCGGTTTCGTGATTACCGGATAGCCCACTTCATTGATGAAAGCCAGACAGCCATCCCAGTCATCTACCAGATGATAACGCGCTGCCGGAATACCGGCCTTTTCATAAAAATCTTTCATCTTTGATTTATACTTAATAATATTCATATCTGAACTCTGGAACCCGCTGGTGATATGAAAATCTGTTCTCAGCCTTGCATCCTGTTCCAGCCAGTATTCATTATTTGATTCCAGCCAGTCAATTCGGCCATACTTGAAAATGAAAAAAGCGACGGCACGATAAACTTCTTCATAATTTTCCAGGCTGCCTACTTTATAATATTCATTCAGGCTGGCCTTGAGTTCATCACTCAGCTGGTCATAGGGCTGATCTCCAATGCCCAGAACATTCAGACCATTATTTTTCAATTCCCGGCAAAAAAGCCAGTAATTTGTTGGAAAGTTAGGGGAAATAAATACAAAATTTTTCATAGCGATCCTTTGCTCCTTTTTATCTTCTTTATACAATCCTTAATTATACTTGGGCATTGGGTCTATTTCAATAGATGGTTTTAATTTATTTACATAAATTTCCGATTATTTGTTTTTACTGTAAATATTTTTGTAAATAACATAAATAGAACAATCTTTTGTTGCTGGAAGGATTAAATCATGCCGGCAACATCTTTTTGACAGACCTATCTTTTCCTGAAGGCTTGGAGAGCATCACTATTTTCTAATATCAAATGCTGCTTAAAAACAATAAAAGCCGGCATTAGCCGACTTATACTGTTATCTCTACATGGACATATTCATCATCCTTGGAATATACCTCAACTTCCACTAACTGACAGCCTTTGTATTGACGCACATAATCAGATACATGTTCAGTGATTTTATCAATCTTTTCTTCATCTAAGTCCAGATCGACTTTATCAAGCATTTTGCGAATGAATGTTTTGGAGCGAAGCAGCGTATTAGGAATATGAATTGTAGGAATGTGAATATTTTCTGATCCCTGAACATCGACACAGATTTTCATTACTCAACCTCGATAATGACCTGATCCCCATCAGCGCTTTGGACTTCCACAATTCTTCCTAAAACACCTTGTTCAACCAAATCAAAAATCTGCTTTAAATCAATATTCTTTAATGCTTCACTCCCTGAAACCTGAGGCAGTTCAATGCCGATTTCTACTGCCGCTTTGATTAATGGCATTGGCAGATTAACGCGCACGATATCACCATTCGCACTGTCGACAAGCACTCTCATCACCATGTCTTTTAAAGATTTGCGGCTTTGTTCTGGCAGCATTATGACCTTAGGCTCCTCATTTTTTAAAAGATCATCCAGGCTTGTATGGAAATAATTAGATAAGTCCACAAGTACTGGAATATCGGGAATGCTTAAGTCATTTTCCCATTTGGAAACAGCCTGACTTGAGACATTCATTTTCTCTGCCAGCTGATCCTGCGTCATTCCATTGTTCTTTCTTAACTCTGCAATTTTCTTTCCTAATGTTTTCATTTTATTTTCCTCCCTTTTCTAACATCCACTTTCCATTGCTATCTTTGTCGCTGAAGGTTTGTTTTCAATCGCCTGCATTGGTTCTTTTAAGCCTAAAAGCGCTAAGCCAATCGCCACAACGCCGCTCATTCCTGTACAGAACATGACATAAGTACCCAGGACGTCCGCAAGCGTTGAAAAGACAGCCATGGATATTGGGGTCAGGCCCATGCTCAGGGTGCTGATTAGCCCCATGACTTTGCCGCGTTTATCATCAGGAATAATTTCATACATCACTTCACTGAAGACTATATTAACGGCACCATTGCCAAAACCAAAGACAAGCATTGCGATTAACATGCCGGCAAGTGCTTTAAATACCATACTCATGACAACACCCACGGTCATAATGAGAATGCTTGCTGTAAATACGTTTCTTCTCTTTTTGCCATCCAGTTTTAAGAAGCCATAAATCATCACCGCAGCCAGACTGCCCACAGTCATACATGCGCTGGCAATGCCGTATCCTGCAGCGCCCTGTAATGCTGGTGTTTCCATAAAATAGGGCAGCATCAGTACGATGGCGCCATTGCCAAAGAAATTAATCATACAGCAGACAAACATGAATATTTTTAATCCTTTAAACTCCGCGACAAACTTCAATCCGCTCTTGAAATCTTCAAAGAATGTAACCTTTGTCTGTGTATACTGCTGGGATGGATTTTGTATAAAAGCCTCAGACAATGAAGATAAGAAATAAGAAACACCATTGCCTAAGAAAATCATCATCGGTCCAAAAATACCCAGCAGGACACCGCTGATACTCTGACCGGCAATCTGCACTAAAGTAACTGTCGTCTGGTTCGCAGACAGCGCTTTTCCCAAATCTTCTTTCTCGACAAGATCCGGTAAGATGGCGGAAACGGCTGGTCCAAAAAATGCTGAAGCAACAGCCATCACAATCCCCGCAGCTAAAACCATCCAGACTTGCAAATGTCCCGTGACGCCCATCAGGGAAATACTTACCAGTGTCATCCCGCAAATAAAATCACTGCATACAATAATCTGCTTTCTATTCAGGCGGTCACTGACCACGCCGCCAAAGGGTGACAGGATAACTTTCACTAATGTCTGCACAGAAAGAATCACACCCATCATGGCTTTAGAACCAGTAGTTTCCAAGATCCAGTAACTTAAAGCCACACTATATAAGACATCTCCTATATTCGATACTAATTTTCCCTGCAAAAGCAGCAGGAAGTCTTTATTCCATAACTTACGTTTCATCTTACATCTCCTCCTCACAACTTCATTATAGAAAATTTCAAGCTTTAAAAGAAGCGACGTAAAGTTGAATCGGACAATTCGTGGTTGTTTTTTACTCAACCGTCAGTTGTTTTTTCCATTTTTTATACAATTTTTTCTTATCCGAAGCAATCTGATGGCTTTCAATGGCCTTCTGCAATGCTTTCTGATAAACAAAAGGATCAAGGCCTGCTTTTTGAAGCCATGGCTCAAATAAATCAGGATATTTAACCAGCCCCATACTAATCAGCCAGGCCGCTGCCATTTGCGTATAGTAAGCTGGCAATATTATCTTGTCAAGACGTTGAATCACTGCCCATACATATTCATCATTCAGATAATTGTTTAGTAATATAACATAAGCCACGCGGCAGTGCCATTCTTTTTTTGAAGCCAATAATGCGTCTACAAGCAAAAGATATCTCTCTCTTTGTTTTTGAATGAATTTCCATCTGGCTATCGCATAATCACAGGTTGCCCAGTTATCGATCATCTCACAGAATTTAAAAATGTATGTTCTTCTTAAATCATCATCCAATGGCGCATATCCAATTAACATGCCATAAATGACATCCCCTTCATAATGGCAGGAAGCATACCCCTCTAAATAATCAATGGATTTTTGATTTCTGATGAGCTGCTTTGCGGTTCTGTCAAGATCAGGAATGCGCACCCCTAACACCCTGCCAACACCTAAACCAGTGTGAAATTCTTTATATTTCTCATCACTTAAGGTTTTAAGCAGATGATCCATGGCCTGCTGGTCTGTTTTTGTCCACATAAAAATCACCTCGTATCTTCATTATACGGGGTGATTTTAAAAATTACAATGAAACGATATTCTGGTTTTTCAACTCAGTTGCGATATTCAAAGCGTGATCGCCAATACGTTCAAAGTCAACCAGAATTTCTGAATAAAGGATACATGCCTCCTGTGAGCAGCTGCCTTCTTTCATACGTTCCAACAAACCATTGCGGTATTCCAGCGTCATATCATCAATGATCTGTTCTAATTTCTGAACTGAAACTTTCAAATCATGAATATCCAAATGATCTTCAAAGAAAGCACCGAGAATTTCTGAACAAATATTTTTCATCGCAAAGATTTCCTGGTCTGCGATATCAGAGAAGTAAATATCATCCTCACTTAACCGCGTTACATATTCCGCAATATTCATGGCATGGTCACCAATTCTTTCAACGTTGCCGCAGATATTAAAGTAAGCAGTGATCCGCCGTGTATTGGCAGGGTTTGTTTCATAAGGTACATAGTAAGAAATAGACGTAGAAATCTCTTTATTCAGAAAGTCTATGTATTCTTCCTTCTCTTTAACCTTGTCCAGTAATGACACATCGCGATTAAGGACAACATCAAAGCTCATAATCAGATTATCTTTTGTCATCTCTAACATACGCATTAACTCATTTTGCAGCTCTGTTAAATAGATTTCAGATGAACCCAGTTTCTTTTCCTGACCGGCAACCAAAGGCTGTAAGTATTCCACGTGCATTGCATCGTTGACTTCTTCGGCCTTCTCCGGCAAAATAATCATCGCTGCTTTTGTCAGATATTTACTGAATGGCAAAAGCATTAAAGTTGTGGCGATGTTGAAAATAGTATGCATATTGGCAATCTGAGATTCCGGTTTTAACGGACTCAAATTGACAACCCAGTCCGTTAAAGGCGTCCACATACAAATTAATGTAAAAATAACCGTACCAATAATATTGAAAAGCAAGTGAATGACCGTTGTTCTCTTAGCGTTTCGCTTTGCGCCAATAGAAGCCAGCAATGCCGTTACACAAGTACCAATATTCTGACCAAACAAAACATAAACTGCCGTATTCAAATGAACTACACCGCTCTTTGCCAATGCCTGTAAAATACCAACAGAAGCGGCTGATGACTGAATCACAGCTGTAAACAAAGCACCTACGGCAATACCAATTAAAGGATTACTGAAATTAGAAACAATCGCAACAAATTCCGGTGAATCTCTTAAAGGCATCATCGCACCGCTCATCATATCCATACCAATGAACAGCACACCCAAACCAGCAATGAAACTTCCGAACGGATGCCATTTTGGCTTTTTGATAAACATGATAATGCCAACACCAACAATGGCAAAGATTGGCGCCAGCAATCCGGCATCTAAAGCTACCAGCTGACCAGTGATGGTCGTACCAATATTGGCACCCATAATAATCCAGACAGCCTGCTGTAAAGTCATCATTTTTGAATTAACAAAGCCGACAACCATAACCGTTGCCGCTGAAGATGACTGCAAAAGGCAGGTAATCAGTGCACCCATTAAAACGGCTGACCAGCATTTAGAAGTAACCTTCTGTAAAATATCCTTCATCCTGTTTCCGGCAGCTTCTTCCATTCCCGTACTTGTCATTTGCATACCATACAGAAACAGTGCCAAACCACCAATCAGCTGAAGCAAATTATCTATACCCATATTATTAATTAGCAGACGCTGTTACTTCTGCCTTCTCCCCTTTCGTCAACATTTAACAAAAAGGACTTCCCTTTGGTATTTCCAAAGAAAAGTCTCACTTACCCAAAAGGTAAACATTGCCAGAGTTTCCTCGAGATTGTTGACAATGTTCCAACAGCTACTCCCTTTTCTAACACTTCCATTATAATGGCAAATGCAGGGACTCGTCAAACGTTTTTTACATTTTCTTTACGCAAAATCTTTCGTCAATTATTGACTAAATTAAAAAGTGACGAATGCATCATCACTTTTAGTAATTATAAATCATGTTAAATCATGGTAAAATCAACCCAGTGCCACATCCAGGATCATCATTAATACAAAACCTAAAGCCACACCAACTGTACCAATATCACTGTGATCGCCCTGCTGTGCTTCAGGAATCAGCTCCTCAACAATGACATAAATCATTGCTCCCGCGGCAAAAGCCAGCATATAAGGCAGGATGCCTGCAACATATGGCGTCATTGCCAGTGTCAGGAGCGCGCCAATGGGTTCCACTACACCGGACAGCACACCATATAGAAAAGCCTTGTGCTTGTTAACACCTTGAGCCTTTAATGGCAGGGAGATGATTGCTCCTTCCGGCAAATTCTGTAAAGCGATGCCTAACGACAGTGCTGTTGCCGCAGCAACAGAAATAGCGCCATTGCCCGCAAGCATACCGGCAAAGACAACTCCCACAGCCATGCCTTCAGGAAAATTATGCAAAGTAACCGCCAGCACCAGCATCGTTGTCTTTTTTAAATGCGAAGGCTTGCCATCCGGTTCCTCTTTATCTAAATGCATATGGGGAATCAAATGATCCAACACCAGTAGAAACAGCATTCCCGCTAAGAACCCAACAGCCGCAGGCAGCCACTCAAATTGTGCCCCGGCACTTAAATCAATCGCCGGTATAAGCAATGACCAGACTGAAGCAGCCATCATCACTCCCGAAGCAAAACCTAAAAGCAGCTTTTCAAACTGGATATTTAATTCTTTTTTTGTAAAATAAACCATCGCCGAACCAAGTGTAGTCCCCAGCAACGGTATCAGCAGCCCTAACGCAACTGACATAAAATCACCTCTTATCTCTAAGCTAATTATACCGAAAATCTTCGATGATACAAATCATATGCCCAGAGAATATTCTTTGATTATCGTTGACCAGGGAGTTCATACACTTGACAAACGCAGCTCATGTATCCGTAAATTTACACTGATAACCTGCCCATATACAATACATTACCAGAATCATTTCGGATTTTCGGTCATTTTTCTTTGATAATATTCCCATTCATCCTGAGGAACATTCAAAAGCGCTAAACTTTCTTCCAGTGAATAATTCAGAACAATCATTAGATTCTGAATTCTTTGAATCCAGCTTTCCCTTTCCTGATTAATTCCCTCATTTAACCCTTGTTCGATAAACATTCTTCCAATTCCCATCATCATTCTTTCCCCTTTCTCTAATTCTCTTGTCATCGGTATGCCATATTCCTCTTCCAAGATTCTTTTCTTTCTTGTCAGATTTTGATCCAGCAACAGGACGTTCAACAGTTTTAATATCCCGTCACTTTCTTTTACATTACCGAGATTGAGTATCATGATATTCATCATATCATAATCCTCTTTTTTCTCATGATAATTGCCTACCAATGATTTTTCCGCCATAAAATACGAATTGATAGTATTCTGTCGATATTGCGGCGGCTGCAAGGCGATCCATATCGAATAGACCTTAATCATGTTTTCATAGTGAGAATTTAGAAATATTCTCCCTTTCTGAAACACGATCTTTCGGCTTCCATAATAAATGCCCCTTTTGACCAGCACATAGCCTGGATAATAATCTGACTGAACTTCCAGATTGATGACTAACCCAATCCGCTCATGACTGCCAGGCAATCGTGCATAAAATGTTATATCTAAATAAACAACACCATCTTCTACGGATGAATCTTCCTGAGCGCTGCCATGGATTAATTCCAGACTTTTCCCATCCTCAATATAATTTTCCATGACTTCTTCAATACTGCATCCGGCAAATTCATCAGTACAACTGACTAAAATCCATGCAATAATCCGGGTATTTGCCAACACTGCTTTGCAGGCACTGTCCCAGGCTGCTTCCAAAGATAAATTTTTTCTTAAATTCCGGGCTAATATTGTTTCAGTATCCATTATTAATCTTCCTCCTTTAAAATTTCTTCATACTGAACGACAACTAAACCTAAAACTTAGAAGGTTTTTTATCCCTTCATCCTATATATCTTTGGTCCTGATTAAATTGACTTTAAAAATTTTAAATTTTTTTACTGCAAAATTAAGCAAAGCAGATTTTATAAACCTTCATGCAGTTGACCCTAATGAGATGCCCAGAGAATGTTCTGAAACTTCGCTTGACTGATAGCATACTCTCAGGTGTACACTGATATTAACAAAAAAAATACCCAGTCATACTAGACTGAGTATTTCTTTAATCTCTATTGAAACAGCATATCCGGGCATTTCTCAATAGCCAATATCTCCATGGTGATGTGATATTGACTCTGTGCATTCGCCTGACCACTGTACATAGAGTTGAATTTTCCTTCATTGAAAGCTTCTTCACTGTATTCCATAATGGCCACATCTGTGACATTTAAGTGAATCATGTAATAGACATTATCCATTTTGACAAGCATTGACCCGCGGTCTCCAACTTCACCTAAATTTTGAGCATTCTGACCATCCATCAATTCAACTTCAATCGTGTTTTTCTCAGGTGTAATTTTCCAGGCATGAATTGTTGAAAGTCCTGGCGTACCATCTGGATTGACGCTTAAAATCTGAACGTTGATTTCTTTTGGAAAAACATATCCCTCCGCTTTTGTTTCGGCAAGACTTGCCAAATCGCTGCAGACGCCGCTCATCGCTGTCTTAACCTTTTCCAAATCACTGCCTTCAAGCGTCACTTTTGGCAATGAAGCAGATGTGTATGCATCCACATAATCCGTACTTGATGCTGAAGATGAACAGCCTGTCAAAAGACAAATAAAAGCACATAAAGCAATTAACTTTTTCATATGAACCTCCCTGAATTGTTTCTATGATGCTATTATAACTTTGCGGATTGGCTAACTCAATTTGATTAATTTCCACAAATGATGTGGAAAAAACATATTTTTCTGTCAGGAGGTGTCCCTATGGATAACCACAGATGTTATCTTTTACTAAAACAAATTCAAAATAACGGGCCGGTATCCAGTGCTGCCCTGGCTAAACAGTTTTCCTTAAGCAGCAGAACTGTCCGAAATGATTTAAAAGAAATGATGCCGGCAGTCGCACAGAAGGGTGCACATTTATATGCGAAAAGCGGAACGGGGTATTCATTAGAAATTTATCATCAGGAAAGCTTTGATGCATTCCTGCAGGAGCTCTTAGCACAGGACGATATTCCTGTCACGGCCGACGGACGCGTCCGCTGGCTGCTTTTGAAGATGGCAGAAACTCCTGAAAAATACATCAAAATTGAAACCATCATGCATCAATTATATATCTCCCGAAGTACCGTAAATGCAGATCTGCGCAAAGCCAAACAGTACCTCAAACAATATCATATCGCTTTACTGGCCCGCCCAAATTACGGGATTGCACTAAGCGGCAGTGAGCTTAACATCCGCCAGCTGATCGCAGCCATCTATCAGGAAGATAAGAACCCTGCCATGGATCAAGCAGCCGACAAAATATTTGACCAGCTGGTTCAAATCACCAGCCTTAACAAATTCAAATTCAGTACCGCCTCTCTTAGAGAAATCTCCTGGCAGCTGTTGATGGGTGCCAGGCGAAGTCAGAATCATCCTGCTGTCTTTACTGATGAACAACTCACTTATCTGATTTCCTCAGATGAATATCCTCTGGCCTGTCAGATTGTCAAATCCCTAAATGACACGATTCCTAAAACTGAGACAGCCTTTATTACCCTCCATCTCAAATGCCATAGAATCATTAATCTGACAGAAACACCCGATTATCCAATTAGTGAAGAAATTAAACAGCTCTCAGAGCAAATCATCTGTTTCATCAGGAAAATTTGCCATATCAATTTAAGCGCTGACCACATTTTCAGAAAAGCACTCGTCACGCATCTCATCCCGATGTCCATCCGTGCCCGTTTTTATATCCATTTACATAATCCTCTGTTATCGCAAATTAAGGAAAAATATGCCTTATCGTATATGATTGCCGATATTGTTTTTCAGGCGCTGCACGAGACTTTAACATATGATATTTCTGAAGATGAAATTGGTTTTATAACTTTACATATCCAGGTGGCACTTTATAAATTCTATGATACAAAAAACAAATCCATTTTAGTGACCGGATCTGCAGGTAAAGCTGTTTCTCAGACAATCGTTTATCAAATTGAAAAACGATTTGGATCCCTCCTTTGTCAAATCATGGCCTGCGATATTGCAAGACTGAATACAATAAATTTAAATGACTATGATTTTATCCTCACCACAAGTCCTCTGCCCCGTTCATTCAATTTGCCTGTGCTGACAATTTCGCCGCTTCTTTCAAACGATGATTTCAATCATATTGCAGCGCTTTTAAAAACACCGTCTTTGTCCGTTTTGTATCTAAACGCTAAAACAATCAACGAAGTTATTTCGTCTCTGTATCCTATCCCAGCATCCGCAATCCACGATCTTCTCAAAAATATGGTCATTACTGATCATGGTACTGCTTTAATCACGGACCATCGCAGCCATGATTTCCCGCAGGCAGTCGTGATAAAAGAGCCTGTGCTTTATCAAAACAGGCCTGTCCAGTTTATTTTGTTTGATATCTCCTATCAGCTTAAGGGGAAATAAAAGGGGACTCGATTGACGAATCCCCTCAAAATTATTTCATTGCATTATAGGCGTCTGCGATCATCTCTGCAGCTTCTTCTAAACCAATATCGCTGTTAATTGTTAAATCGTAGTTTTTCAAATCGCCCCATTTGTTGGTTGTGTAATAATTGTAATAGCTTGAACGGCGCTTGTCCATTTTATGAACTTTCTTTTCTACATCGCCCTCATCCTCATGGTAATCATTTAAAACACGCGCTTTGCGCGACTCCAGAGGTGCATGAATGAATACGCGAAGTACCTGGTCATACTCTTCAAGAATATAGTCACCACAGCCATTAACGATGATGCAGGCATCATTATCTGCCAAATGTTTAATAATCTGAGACTGCATGGCAAAGACTTTATCATTCAAAGGCAAATCAAAGGCACCGGTTGTCATCGTGTATAGGAAACTAGAGCTTTTTGTCTCAGCTGCACGGCGAATCATTTCAACGTCAAATCCTAATTCTGCAGCAGCCATATCAATGATTTCATTATCATAATAAACAAGACTCAGCTTTTCAGCGACCATCTGTGCTATTTTACGTCCACCTGAACCATATTCACGACCAATTGTAATAACTTTATGAGCCATAATCATTCCTCCTTAGTTCTATTATATAACACTTCGGGGAGAATTTCACTTTTTATTTTTAAAAATGCGGAAAAAAGGAAACTGCTTTCACAGTTTCCCTGGAAAATCCGCTTAATACATTGACCCTGCCTGCATTGCTGGCGCAGCTTCTTTTTCCTTAGTAGAAGCTACACCGGCCTCTGTGGTGATAAACAAAGCAGAGATACTTGCCGCATTTAATAAAGCACTGCGGGTAACTTTGGTAGGATCGATAATGCCTTTTTCAAACATATCTACCCAAACACCCTTCTTCGCATCAAAGCCAACATTTTCAGCCGCTTCTTTTTGTTTTTCCACAATTTCCTCAGCATTGTATCCAGCGTTTTCGGCAATCTGTTCGATTGGTGCTAAAATAGCATCCATCACTACTTTCATACCTTTCTGAACATCCACAATATCTGATTTCATGCTGTCTTTCAAAGCAACATAAGCTTCAACTAATGCTGCGCCGCCGCCAATAACAATACCTTCAGAAACAGCTGCACGTGTTGCATTCAGAGCATCTTCAATACGCAGTTTCTTTTCTTTTAATTCACTTTCCGTTGCCGCACCAACTTTGATGATAGCAACACCATTGCTTAATTTACCTAAACGTTCAGCGTAACGTTTCTTGTCATACTCTTTATCGCAGTTTTCCATCTGAGCAGAAACTTCTGCGACTCTCTTTTCAATTTCTTCCTTGTCGCCCTGACCGCCAATCATGGTTGTATTATCTTTGGTAACGATAATTTTCTTAGCCACACCCAAGTCAGATAACTGCAGATCTTTCAAATCCATGTTCAGATCTTTAGAACAGAAAGTTGCACCAGTTAAAATAGCCATATCTTTTAAGATATCCTTTTGGTTATCACCAAAACCAGGTGCTTTAGTCGCAACAACATTAAATGTACCGCGCAGTTTATTGACAACTAAAGTAGAAGTGACTTCATTTTCATAATCATCGGCAATTAACAATAATGGTTTATTGGTCTGTAATACCTGTTCAAGAACGGGCAGAATTTCCTGGACGTTATTGATTTTCTGGTCGGTGATTAAGACATAGGCATTTTCCAGTTCAGCCTGCATTTTTTCATGATCGCTGACCATATATGGAGAAACATAGCCTTTATCATACTGCATCCCTTCACTGATTTCCAAAACAGTATCAAAGCCATTGGATTCATCAACGGAAATAACACCGCTGCGTCCTACTTTTTCCATCGCTTCGGCAATGATTTCACCGATTTTGGCATCTCCGCTGGAGATACCGGCAACACTGGCAATATCGTTGCTTGTTTCTACTTTACGTGATTTTTCCAAGATGTGATCGGCAACTGCTTTGCTGGCCTGTTCAATACCTTCACGCATCAAAACTGGATTAGCACCTTTTTGAACCTGCGTCAGTCCCTGTCTAATCATGCGCTGAGCCAAGATAGTAGCTGTAGTCGTACCATCACCAGCAGCATCATTTGTTTTATTAGCGACTTCATAAACGAGCTTAGCACCCATATTTTCAAATTTATCTTCCAATTCAATTTCTTTAGCGATACTGACACCGTCATTGGTAATCAATGGTGAACCATATTCTTTTTCTAAAACAACATTTCTGCCTTTAGGACCTAAAGTCACTTTAACTGTATCTGCCAGAGTATCCACACCTCTTAACATTGCATCTCTGACATCTTTTGAAAAACGAACTTCTTTAGCCATGTTTAATTCCTCCTTACGCTTCCAAAACAGCTAAAATATCTTCTTCTTCAACAATGATGTATTCTTCATCATCCAATTCAACCTTTGTGCCTGAATATTCTTTGTAAACGACCTGATCGCCTACTTTAATATCAGTTTCACACTTTTCACCCATAGCAACTACACGGGCATAACTTGGTGTATTCTGCTTCTTCTCTGTCAGAATAATACCGCTGGCTGTTTTTGTCTCCTTACTAGCCTTATCTTTTTTTAATACAACGTTATCATGTAATGGTTTAATCATTTCAAGCTCCTCCTTCACATTTTTTAGCACTCGCCTTCCGGTTCTGCTAACACTACTTATTATACTCATTTTTAGCACTCCGTCAATAAAAGTGCTAAAGAAAATTTAAATTATTGATAAATTTTAGTAATTGCTTGCATCAAGCGCATATCATCTTTGCCTCCCACTCTGATTATCCAGACAAATTTCAAAACTGACTTTAAAAAATTTAAATAAAATGAACATCTTCATTATAGTCCGCTAAAAACGAAAAACTTGTCAAAGCAGGAAATGCTTTGATTCCATCTGATTGCAAGATATGTTAGAATAAAAAACAGGTGATCAATATGAATACAGAAATGCTGCTTACAATTTTAATTGCTTTAGTTTTACTCTTAATCATTGCGGTTGTCTGGCTGATTGCCAGAACTTACCTTACAAATAATCAATTGCCGCTGTTGTCTATGAAGGCACAGTTAGAGGATCAGTATCAAAACGACAAAACTTTACTATTAAAAAGTCAGGAAACGGCGACGACACTGCTTTCTTTACAGCAGCAGTTTCAGACGCTCTCCCAGGAATTTCATGTGCTAAACAAAGGCAGTTACCATAGTCAGAATATGATCAATGACATTTCCAGCAATTTAAATGAAATTCAAAAAGTGATGGTCAATAAAAAGGCCCGCGGCAACTGGGGTGAATATCAGTTAGAAATGCTTCTTTCTCTGTATGTTGGCAAAAGCAAAGACATCTATGAATCACAGTATACCCTGTCAAGCGGTGTTATTGGTGATGTCGCTTTGCATTTGCCGGATACTGATAAAGTTTTGATACTGGACGCCAAATTTCCAATGGAAAATTATCAGAATATTTTACAAAACAGTCAGCGCAAAGCACTTGAAGAACGTTATATCCAATTATTTAAAACCAATATCAAAAAGCATATTCATGATATCTCGCAAAAGTACATTACTTCAGAGACCTTAGATACCGCTATTATGTTTATTCCCAGCGAAGCCATTTATACCTTTATCTGCAGTGAATGCCCGGAACTCATTGATGAAAGCTATCGTCATCATGTCCTGATGACTTCTCCCACAACCTTGGCTGGTGTTGTCTTTACCTTATTAAATATCACCAAGGAATTTCACCGAACTGAACACATCAAAGAAATTGAAAAAGAAATCAGCGCCTTGCTTGATGATACCAGCCGCCTTGTCGAACGAGCTGCTAAGGCCAGTCAATATGCCGGACTCACCGTCAAACATATGGAAGAAATGCAAATTTCAATTCGCAAACTGGCTAACCGCATTGAAAAAATCAGTGAAGGATCCTCAGAATAGCAAACGAAAGCACAGTGCTGTTCAGTTTCCCAGCAATTCCTGATTTTTGTTTACATGCAGCTAAGAAATCTTTCAGTATTGAAAACAGTTTTAATGAATTTAATAAGAAAACACATAAAAAGTGTTATTGAACATAGCTCAAGACACTATCAAAGGCCTGATCAACTCAGGCTTTTTAGTATCTACAGCTATTTTCTTTTATTTTTTAGTTCCTTTATTTCACGCCCATAACATGAATGCATATACGCTATGATCGCTGTAATAATAACTCTATCTGAAGTATCTTAATACAAGAGCCATTGCCGTCTTTAATCCTGGCTCGATACTGTCCAAATCAATCCATTCCTGATAGGTATGCGCATTGCCGCCAATGATTGTTCCTATAGTATTAGCTAAAATACCATGGGATAAAGGAATATTGGCATCTGTGGAATTTGCACAGATACGAACTTCATTATGATAATAGTGTTTGATGATATCAAGATTTTCTCTGGTAAATTCATCCAGCTGATGCTTGTCGATATCACCATTTCCAGGACGAATGCCAAGCGTTTTTATTTGAATATCCGGGTATTTTTTTAGCACATGACGCATTTTTTCTGCCATAGCTTCTAAGCAGCTTTGTTTCGAAGAGCGAAATTCATACAATAACGAAGCTGCCGAGGCAATCGTATTGATTGTCGTTCCTCCTTCAATCACACCAAAATTATAAGTTGTCTTTGCTTCCTGCGGCAATTCAATATGATCCAGATCACAAATCAATTGAGCCATCTGGCTAATCGCATTGGTATGACCAAAATCAGCGTAGGAATGTCCGCCTTCAGTGGTTATTTTAATTTCATATCTTCTTGAACCAACCGCACAATTCGTACATTCATTTAAATAGCCATCAAAGGAAATCATAGCTTTGATCTGTTTTTTATATTTTTGAAAAATGGCCTGACATCCTCTGGAGTTGCCTAATCCTTCCTCACAGGCATCAATGACAAAAAGAACACCTAAAGAAGGATTTAGCTTATGCTCAATTATATATTTTATAGTCATTAAAAGATGAACGACATTCGCTGTATCATCTCCAATGCCTGCACCATATAAATAATGACCTTTTTGCATTATCTTAATTTTCTCTGTCTCCTGAAAAGCGATATCACTATGTGCCATAAACACAACTATTTCTTTATTATCCTGCAAATTGACAGGATAAATCACATTGTATACTTCATCAATATAGACACCTTTGGCTCCCTGATCTTCCAGCCATTTCTTACAAAATCTGGCTCGATCCAGTTCCTGATAAGAAGGCGCAGGAATCTGGCCAATTGCCTTGAGCAGCGCAATGCTCTCATTTAGATGACTTAAGACATACTGTTCTTCCTGCATATTTAGATAATTATTCATGATTGTTCTCCTTGTAACTTAATAAAAATTCAAACTACCCAAAATGGATAGTTTGAATCTTTTTCAGGCCTGTTCTTTTAATTCAGCCTGTTCCTTTTCATATTCCTGCTTATCCTGCATTCTGAAGAATGGGTAGTAGATTGCCATACTTAAAGCAATCAAAACAATTTGTAAGACTGCGCCCTGCCAGCCGCAAACTAAGAATCCAGAAATAATTGGCGGTGTTGTCCATGGGATTTCAACGCCGTTGCTTAGCGGCACCATGCCAGCTGCCATCGAAATATAGGTGACAATGCCTACTGAAATATTGGCAATGATAAATGGCACCATCATTAATGGGTTTAAAACGATAGGCATACCGAAAATCAAAGGTTCATTGATATTGAAGAATGATGGGATAATTGATAGTTTTCCTAAAGTTTTATACTGTGAGGATTTAGCCGTCAGCACACAGATGATAGCTAAGCCAATGGTTGCGGCAGTACCGCCAATTTTTACAAAGTTAGCAATAAACTGATAGTTAACAATATTCTCTGCGGCAAGTCCCATTTCAATGGCTGCGGCATTTTCTGCGGATAAAGCACGCCAGATAGGATTCATTACCGCTGAAACAATGCTTGAACCATGTAAACCAAAGCACCAGAGAATCGCTTCTAAGAATAAAACAATACATGTGGCCGGCAAAGTACCGCTTAAAGACTGCAGTGGCTGCTGCAAAATCGTAAAGATAAATTTCTGAGCACTGCCAAATGAAGTTAAACTAAAGATAATTCTTAAAATATTGAATCCAATAATAATGATTGCTGCGGGAATTAAAGCTTCAAATGGCTTAGCAACGTTCGCTGGTACTGAAGAAGGCAGTTTAATGGTCCAGCCTTTGCCTACTACCCAACGATAAATCTCTACAGCCAGACAAGAGACGATAATCGCTAAGAATAATCCTGAAGCACTGAAGTTTTCCAGTGGGAATCCTCTTACTTTGTCCTCTGTCATAATCATTGGTGTTAACATGAAATATGAAACCAGAGCCATGATAATCGCTTCTTTGCTTCCGACTTCATAATGATCAGCCAATGACTTGGCAATACCAACAACAACATACAAAGCCATTAACTGATAGCTGATACGATATGGAAACATAAAGATATCTAACCAGTTTTCTCCCAAAAAACCCGCCATAAAAGTATCGTAACCTTTAATTGGAATACTTGTGAATAACAAGAAAATAGAGCCAATAATAATGATTGGCATGGATCCAAAGAATCCCTCTTTAATCGCATTTAAATATCTGTTTGTACTTACTTTCTGGGCAATCGGAAGAAGACTATCACCCATTTTTTCAATAAAATTATTCATATTCTCCTCCTAAATTTTTTTTAAATCTGTTTTCGAAACACGATCATGCAAAGCCAGATGCTCCTTATTTATCAACATCGTGATAACTGACAGGAACGAAATAGGCATTATTATCTCATTTATGATGTAAAGAACTTCGACACCGGTTATCAGAATTAACAGCTGTGTCCATATTTTAGTCAGCGTCGTAAAGAAAATCATCATCACTAATTGTCTAACGATGAGCGATTTGTTATTATCAAAACAGATCTGAATGTGCATGATTTTCTTGCCCAATGTTTGTCCTTTTAAGAGTTTCAGGGGCGTTATCATATAATAAACAAACAGGGCCAGCAAACTTAACAGCAGTGACAGAATTGCTGTTGACTTTTCTAATAAGAAAACATTTTGGGTTATTTCTCCAAGGATCACATAGGTGATAATAGAAACAGGTAAAGTAGCGCATAATGTACCTAAATAAAGATCAATCCCATAAGCTGCAGCTCTTCTTAACAATGATATTGGGAAATCCGTTTTCCCGCTCTTAGTAAGACGTGTCCTGACCATTGGAAGCAATCACTTTCTTATACCAATCGAAGGATTTCTTTTTGCTGCGGGCAAGTGTTCCCTGACCTTTATCATCTTTATCGACATAGATGAAACCATATCTTTTTCTCATCTCTCCAGTGCCTACGGAAATAACATCAATACATCCCCAGGTCGTATACCCCATGACATCAACATCATCTAATTCAATGGCAGCTCTTAAAGCATCAATGTGTTTTGCTAAGTAATCAATCCGGTAATCATCATTAATGGTACCGTCAGCTTCCACAGTATCAATAGCGCCCAGGCCATTTTCTACGACAAAGATTGGCAGCTGATAGCGGTCATACAATTCATTTAAGCCGATTCTTAATCCTGTTGGGTCAATTGGCCAATCCCAGTCATTGCGTTCTAAGTATGGATTATCCCGCTTCACTGTAATGGTCTTTCCATCTTCGCTTGAAGCAACAGAAGTAAAATAATAACTAATGGCAATGTAATCTACTTTGCCTTGTTTTAAAATTTCAGCGTCACCTTTTGCCATATGCAAAGTACCGCCCATACGTCTCATTTGCGCTGTACAAGTATTAGAATAATAACCTCTGCACATGACATCACCATAGTAGTAATTTGGCATCATATGAAATCTTTGCGCTAAGACATCATTCGGCTGACAGGTTCTGGCATAAGTGGTTGGATATTGAAACATGCAGCCAATCTGAAAATCAGGATTAATTTCATGACCTAAAATAACGGCTTTGGCACTGGCAACCATCATATGATGAGAAACCTGAATTTTGACTTCTGCTGGGTTTTCTCCTTCTTGATAAAGGATACCAGCCTGATGATAGGGTTCTTCTTTATTCATCGTTTCATTGATTTCATTGAAAGTCATCCAGTATTTAACCTTATTTTTATAACGCTTAAAAATAACTTCACAATATCTGACAAAGAAATCAATTAGCTTGCGGTTTCTCCATGAACCATACTTTTGCACAAGATACAATGGGGTTTCAAAGTGCGAAATCGTGACAACAGGTTCAATGCCATACTTTAACAGCTCATCAAAAACCCTGTCATAAAATGCCAACCCTTTTTCATTGGGTTCTTTTTCATCACCGTGAGGAAAAATTCTTGACCAGGCAATGGACATTCTAAAGCATTTAAATCCCATTTGAGCATACAGGGCAATGTCTTCTTTATAATGATGATAGAAATCAACGCCCTCATGGCTTGGATAATAACAATCTTCATGCACATAATCATGAATTTCTCTGGGCACCCCATGCTTAGATCCCATTTCCACATCCGCAATACTTAATCCTTTGCCATCCTCTAAATAGGCTCCTTCATACTGATTGGCTGCAGTAGCGCCTCCCCACAAAAAGTTCTCTCTTATTTTCATAAATGAAAATGCCTCCTTTCGTGAACTATTATGTCACAAAAGAAGGCATAAATCTGCAAATTCAGACACTCTTTAACAGTGTTCAGATTTTTTTGCTTTTTTTTATTTTTAAAATTAAACAATGTTAAATTTATATGTTATCATCAATTAAAATTGGATTTGTGGAACTTCGGTTGCTTTCCTTTTTTCTAGCCAAAGAAAGCTTATATTCAAAGTTTCTGGCATAATCCATAGAAAAGTAAACAGAGTACAGAACATCTAACAAAAAATTAATCGACAGATTACTATTAAAGTTGGCAATATTCCGGGTTAAGTTTTCTCTGGTAGAAATATACAAATTCGCTCCGCCCAATTTGCTTAATGTATTTTCGCCATAAGAAGTTAAAGTTAGAAAAGGAATCCGTTTATAAACACAAGTCTCCGCCATTTCAATAATACTTTTCGTCTCACCGGAATAAGAGATAAAAATTACGCAGTCTTTTTGAGAAAGGCAGTTGACTTCGTATCTCTGATAATTCAAATTATTGGTAATATAAACATTCTTTCCGATTTTCATCATCTTTTCCTTAAAAGATTCAGCGATATTCAAAGCTGTCCCATAGGAATAAACATGAATACTCTCACTTTTCGCAATCATCGCAACAGCGCGCTGCAAAAGATCATGGTGAAGCAATGAAAGTGTGTCTTTGACGGTCTCTTCATACAGCGCACCTAATTTATTGGCAATCTTATGAATACTGTCGCCTTCTGCAAAAGGAATATTGGCATCGATCGTGCCAAACTGCCGATTAATATATTCAATTTCTTTTAAATACGCTTCTTTAAAATGGTTAAATCCATCAATCCCTGTTTTTTTACACAGACTCAATACCGTGGCTGGGGAAGTATATGTTTCCTTGGCGATACTGCGGGCAGAGTAATCCCTGATATTTTCACCCAGCTGAATGATAAATTCCGCAATTAATTCTTCACCTTTGGAAAAATCCTTATGAGCCATCAGTTTATCGACAATTAACATACCATCACCTCTATTTCTATCATACCATAAAAAATAAAGGTTTTCCCAAACAAAATCAATTTATTCCTTATATCTGATTTTTTCAATCATCGGTATATCAATCAGACGTTTGGCTGGCAGGTAAAAAACAAGCGTACACAGCAAAAGCACTGACAAATAAATGATTAGATCGATCCCCAGTGTCTTTAAAGGAAAGGCCTGTGCCCAGGAAAAATAATAAGTACTGTTACCGGCCATGATGGTCAGAAACTGGGGCAGAAGTCTGAAAAATAGAGAGAGAACCACTGTCTCTGTGCCAATCATCAATCCTTCACCGGCAAGCATCCATTGCAGTTGTCCTTTAGACATCCCGACTGCCTGACAAATACCAATTTCCCGTCTTCTGGGCTGAATGCGCGTGACATAAAGCTGAAAAAGCAAGGAGGCATCTACAAGAATCACGATTGCAATATAGATAGCCAATTTAATAATAGCGCCATGGCCAGCATGCTGGCTTTCAATATTCTCAGCATAATAATGACGGATATGATAATGATTTTGGTAAGGCTGAAGAACACTGACAAGACGGGCATATACAGTCTTATCCACAGCCGCTTCTGTATAATCAGCCAAGAGATACTGCATAGAAAAATCAGTCATATCATGCTGGCGGGCAAACGCTGGCGATACGAATAAATCATAAGCGGAAAGTGAAAAGGCACTTTTTTTAAACGGATTTGTTGCCAAAATGCCGCCAATCTGAACTTCTCCCAAGACCGATAATGTCAGACGGTCACCTGTCTGAATAGATGTATCCTGCACCTGGGTTAACTGAATATGCTGGGACTTAAGATAGGTTAACGTTTCATCCGTCATTTCCTGTTCATCATAAAGAGAAACAGATCCGCCCTCAGCTATGGATTGAAGCATCTCTGGCAAGTAGATCAAAACGCGCTTACCTGAAACAAAAGCCTCTCTTTCTTGATCATCGAGGAATTGCGCATCATCCAGCACCAACACGCGAATGCCGGAAATCTGATTTTCTCCGGTATATTGATTTTTTCTTGCCATGCCATCGTAATGAGAAGATTCACTCAGCAAATGGGCACTTTGAATCCCTGATATTTCTTTGATTTTCGTCAGTTCGGATGGTTCAAATGAGGGTATATGAAAAGTCACTTCAACATCCACATAGTCCTGATAAATTCCCTCATCCTTTATCTGCATCAGCCTCGCAAGTTTGTCTGAAAGATAAGACAAAGAACAGGCCATGATAAAAACCAACAGTAAATTTTTCATCCGTGAAAAAGCCATATGCCGGCGCATTAAATAGAAAGGCGTCAATTTTTTAAAATGGCGAATCTTCAGCGTCTTCTTATGTCTGACTAATTTTCCTGTTAGGGATCTTGTGGCCGCATGGCAGGCGGGCAGGGATGCCCCAACAAAAATACCCACTAACATCATAACAAGTGCTTCAAGCAGGCTTTCCATTGAGAAAACAAATATTTTATCCTGCCATAAACAGCCTGCCCAGCTAAAAAGACAGCCTGTCACGATGCCGATAGGAAGGGCAAACAGTGAAATCACTATGATCTGATCAAATAAAATCCCGGCAATCTGCATTTTTGAAGCGCCCACTGCACGCAAAAAGGACAGCTCATCTGCCATTTCATCACTCATTTGCTGCAAACCATTCATTAATAATAAGCTGCAGAAAAAGCATATCCCTAATACAATTGTCTGGGAAGCCATATAGTCTGTATAATTGGCCTCGATATTTTTAGAAAGAACCGCCGTATTCTCAATGATATTTTCATCTGTCAATAAGGGTGTCTGCGTCTCTGTCTGATAAAAAAGAGTAACTTTTGCCGGATATTCTCTTGCTGTGGTGATCAGGGACAAAGATGATGTTGGCATCCTTGACGAATAATTTTCAATAATGCCTGAAAGAACCAGTGTTTCCTCTCTGGTTTTGCCATCGTGAAGCTGATAGTTTAAAGAAAACGTATCACCAATGGAGACCAGCGGAAAACAACTGTCCAAGAGCTGTTTTTCAATGGCAATTTCATGATCATTTTCGGGCAGCCGGCCTTCCAAAAAACGGATAGGCAATAAGTCTGTCCCTTTGACATAGCCAATTGCACCATCTGCTGTACTGCCATAACAATACATTTGATTGACGGCCTGCAAATAGGGCTGATAATCGAACATATCCAAGGTTTGAGGTGAAACATCTTCCATGGCATACTGATAACTGCCATAAGCTGCAATTTGGCTGATTTTTTCATTTTCTGTCTGAATCTTTACATCCAAAAGCGCACCGCATAATAAAGCGGTCGAAAGCGTGATTGTCAGAAAGAGAATGCGGGTTCTGGAATGGTGCTGTTTCAGGCTCTTTAACGCCATCTGACGTACGACTTTATTCATCTGTATCACTCACAATCATGCCATCTTCGATGGTTATCACCCGATCAGCCATACTGGCCAATGCCTGATCATGCGTTACTAAAATAATCGTCTGGCCAAAATGATGGCGCATCAGTCTTAACAGTGCCACCACTTCATTGCCGCTTTTTTTATCCAGATTTCCTGTCGGTTCATCAGCCAAAAGAATTGCCGGCTTAAAAGCCAGTGCCCGGGCAATCGCCACTCGCTGCTGCTGACCGCCCGACAGGGTATCCGGCATCGCTTTTTTCTTGTCACTGAGTCCCAGAACTTTTAGTAAGTCATTCATGTAAGCTTTATCTTCTTTTTTACCATCCAGATGAATCGGCAAAACAATATTTTCATATACCGTCAATTCCGGCAACAGATTATAAAATTGAAAAACAAAGCCAATCCGCCGTCTTCTTAATAAAGTATTTTGTTGGTCGCTCAGTGAGTAAATATCCTTCCCCTCCAACAAAACAGTGCCCGTTGACGGTTCATCCAAACCGCCTAATAAATGCAGTAATGTCGATTTCCCGCTGCCGCTGCGGCCAATAATCGCTGTTAAAGAACCCTTTTCAAAAGCGATTGAGGTTTTCTTTAAAGCCGTCAGTTCATTTCTTCCCATCGGGTAGACTTTGGAAATATTTTTTGCTTCTAATATTTTCATGTTCATTTCCTCCTTCTGCCCTAAGCATAACGAACTTAGCTTACGGTTAAGTGACGATTAACATTTTTCTTTGCCTAAGTTTAATGGCAGCTCCATCAAAAAGCAGGCGCCCTCTTTATGGGAGGAAGCAAACAAATGGCCATGATGCGCCAGCACAACCTCCTTGGCAATATTTAGTCCAATGCCCATGCCCTGTGCTTTCCGTGATGCTGTCTCGCTGCCAGTGTAAAAACGGTCAAAAATATGCCTGGCAGACGCTTCTGAAAAGCCAGGACCCTGATCTCTGATTTCGATAGTCACAAAATCCTCATGGACCTGGGTTTTTAAACTCACCTGGCCTGATGGCGGTGTATACTGCAAGGCATTCCGCAAAATATTGATCAACGCCTCACTTAACCATAAATCATCAAAAGCAAAAACCACATCCTCCATCTCTGTTTCCAGATGGATGTCTTTAGCCTCACACAATGGCCATAATTCTTCGCAAATTTCTTCTAAACAGTCCTGCAGAGAATGCTGCCGGAATTGAAACTGAATCGTATGCGCCTCTAACTTCGCCAGATCCACAAGCGCTGTGACAATCGTCTCCATTCGATTGATTTGAAAAAGTCCCTTTTCTTTTGTTTTTTCATCTTTAGAAGTTTCGACATAAAGTTTTAAGGATGTCAAGGGTGTTTTAATCTGATGCGCGATATCTTCTATCAGTAATTTCATGCGCGCTTTGGTATCACTTGCTTCCTTTTCTAAGCAGTTGACATAATCATGAAACTGATTAAGCTGAAGGATCACTGGATCCAGTGAATCAGACGCCTGATAATGATGATTCATGATACATTCCAAATCATGCATATAACTAGCATCATATTTCTTTCTTTGATCAACCGCCGCGATGCCAACAATCCCCAACACCCCCGCCATTACTAAAAGCAATGGCCAAGTGGGCAGTTGATATGCTCTTTTCAAATCCCCAATCGCCGTGTCAGGATAAGCTAATGCCTTCAATACTTCCTGGCCCTTTGCCACGTCGTCTTCATCATGGGATTCAAAAAACTGACAGGCTATTTTTTCAATATTATCTTCCGCCGCAAGACTGCCCAGCATCGCTAATTGTTTTTCCAGATATACTTGTTCAAGATAACGATGATATGTCCAAAAACCACCTATCAGAATCGCTGCACATAAAACAAGCGAAATGAAGCTTTTTTTCCTATTCATACGCATCACCTGCAAAATAATAGCCTACATTTCGCTGCGTCTGAATATAATGACTGCCAATTTTCCTTTTTAAACGGCGCATATGCACGCTTAATGTATTATCCTCAACATAGCTGCCTTTTTCATCCCAGATACTTTCCAGCAAATACCGCCGGGTAAGAATTTTCCCGCGGGCTTTTACCAGCATAAAAAACAACTGCGTTTCTACCGGCGTCAGACTAACCCGTTGACCTGCCTGATAAACCTGCAGCTGCTCAAAATCAATGCATAACTCCCCTATTCGCAAAACCTGGTCCTGTTTTGTTGCATAGCGGCGCCAGACACTGTTAATGCGTGATATCAGCACCTGAAGACTAAACGGCTTTGTCACATAATCATCAGCGCCTAAGTCCAGTCCACGGGCAATTAGATGATTATCTGAAACCACAGAAAGAAAGATAATCGGCACTTCACTATGCGTTCTTATTTTCTGAATAAAATCAAGCCCATTGCCATCTGGCAATTGAATATCCAGCAGGACTAACTGATATTGTATTTGTTTTAATTTTTTCCAGGCACTTTCAATTGTCAAAGCTGCATCAATATCATATTGCTTTGCCACAGCGTCTTTCACTGCTTCAATAATTGCTAAATCATCTTCCACCATTAATATCTTCATAACTTCACATCCTTACACCTATCATACGCTAAACACGAAGCTAAGTCAAAGTGCAGCCTTAAAGATAACCAATTAAAAGCATAAAGAGAAAGCCTCTTCTGCCTGTTTACAGCGATATGATTCCTATTGAATCAGAAAAGTAAAATAAACAATTACCCAACATATTTTTTGAAATAGTGATATTTCATTAAATTCAAAATCTCCACAATCACCAAATTCAAAGCTTCGGTATCATCGTGTCCATATAAGGGCAGATATTCATCAAAATGATAGAAAGAAAGAACTTCCTGATTTTGGGTCATCATTATTTTCTTTGCCTCATTCTGATACATCTCCATAAAAACCTGCTTATTCTGACAGAAAAGTCTTCCTGTCATCGTCATAAAAATAATCAGGTCATCTTTTTGATACGTCACAGAGTCAGCCTGATAGCCTAACTGTTCAATATAAATTGACTTACCGAAAATTAGCATATCTTCAATAAAATTTAAAGTTAATGCCAGTGGATAGGAAGCCCCGGCAATATAAATCTGCCTAGCCTCATAAATCATATCAACGACATTTTGAAGATGATTCAATAATTCCTCTGAATTAAAATCCGGACATGACAAAAGGCAGCGTATCTGTCTAATCATCTCTTCTTCTTTTAACTGGGCATATCTGCATTTGATTTGTTCCAATCGGCCTGCTCTGGTATTTGCCAATAATATTTTAAATTTTTTAAAGCTGTCCACACCTAACAGACGACAGAATTTCTTGATAGTCACTGTCGAGGTACGACAATCCCGGGCAAAATTCTCAATTGAAATATGTGCCATCTGATCCAGATGACTTAAGATGTAAACGGCAATTTCATAATATACATCTTTATTGAAAGAGTTGAAAGCAAAAACGAGAAGCATGGAAATCACTGTATTCATTTCATGCCACCTCTTTTTCTCAAGTCAGCTGTCAGTTTCATATCCATCCGCATAAACAATGTTTTATATAAAAGGCTCTGTGTTGTATATGGGACGGAAATAGAAAAATCAATATCATCATTTGTTCCCTGCCCAATAAAAGCTATTTTAGCGGATGTTGTGCTTAAACTGTGCAAGGTTTCCGGCATAATTGTTAAAAGTTCCTTATAGCTTCGCCAACTCATCTGCGGTTCTAAAATAATCATTAAATCATCTTCTGTTAACTGATGAAATAATGCCTTTTGATTATCTATATGCCAGCACATACTGTCAATGACATTTTTCTTTTGCATAAACAAATAAGAAGCCAGCATATGAAAACAGGATATATATTCATGATGGCCATAAAAAAGCACACTTTGGCTTTTATGCAGTGCGGCCATCAGCTGCTCATACCACGCAGACTGATGATACTGTTTAAAAAAATTTTTTCCGGCTTCTTCATCATCTGGCTCATCATGGCTATTCAAAATATCAAAAAGCGCATCTCTTTCCATTGATAAACTGTCCATAAATACGGTAAAACCATCATAGCCCGCATTCTGACAAAACCTGATAATCGACGCTTTAGACAATCCCGTCTCCAGCGCAATCTTTTTTAAATTCAATTGTTCAAGTGCTGACAAATGCTTCAGTAAATAGTTCGCTAAAATAAATTCTGCTGAGCTGCATTTCGCTGCTTTATTCACTATTTCCAGTTTATCAATAATATACATATGCTGTCCCCTCTTACCATCTGCTTTCTATTTTTATTGTAGATTTTTAAGGATGCTTTGTACAATACCGATTCAACATTCTGCTATAACTAAAAAACATACTAAAAGCAGGACATTTCAGCACGTCCTGCTTATTGATTAATCCTCAAAACCTAAAAGGTTAATGGCATCGATTTTTTCCAGTAATTCATTCTGCTTATCTTCAAACAACAGCTGTTTATTATGCGCGTAGTATTTTGGACATCCATGCGCATAAATATATTTTGAGATTCTGGCATTGATTGTTATTTCTGTAACTAGAATTAAAATTTCCTGTCCCTGATCAAAGACCTCTTCAAAGAAAGTAAATGTATGATCTAAGGCCTCCTGGGCATTCGTATCCAGTTTCTTTAATGCCTGCAATTGCTTTTGCAGCGCTTTTTTTACAGTTACTGAAGGATCTTCTGTATTTTCACCCAGATTCAGGGCTTCTGTCAGCTGATTCAAAATATCAATCACCAGATAGCCTTTGGTCTGTTCATCTTTAGAAAGTGCATTACCGGCTTCTTTATGATTCATATCCGTTTTAACGGTCTGAACGCTTTGCGCCATTTGGCTCATATAATCCTCTTTGCTGTGGCATACAGGCATCATGGGTTTTACCAGCGCCAAAACTTCTTTCAAAGCCTCTTCTGTACTGACTGTCTTGGAAATGTTTTCGTCCAGCTGGCTCATAATCAATGAAATCAAAGATAATCTTTCATCGAATTTAGCATTTTTGGCACGCTGTTTAATCTCTTCAGTACTTGTGCCATCCAAAATTGAATCCACTTTATAATCAGCCTGATATTTATGGAACAATTGATAATAATGGGCAAAATCTCTGGCAATCTTATCATCCTGAAGATACTGGCTGATTAAATTATAATCAACATCAATCTGATTCATTTCATATAATTTAATCATCTGGCTTAAATCATCCCAGCCTCGAGCGGTCACAAAGCTCTTGCCGTCAACAGTTGTGGTAATGCTGTAAAAATGGCTGGATTTAATATTTAAATAGGAAGTCACAACAGGATGAACATTGGTATTGACGGCAAATTCTTTCCATGTTTCATAGTCTGCTTCCACTTCGATTTTCTTTAATCTGTCCCAGATGGCAATATCATATTCTTTGACTGAGTTATTGTATTCAGGCGGATTTCCTGCGGTAACAACGATCCAGCCCTCAGGCACGCGATGACGGCCAAAAGTTTTATATTGCAGGAACTGTAACATTGATGGTGCCAGCGTTTCAGAAATACAGTTGATTTCATCCAGAAATAAAATGCCTCTGTCCTTATGTGTTGCCTCCATGGCATCATATACCGAAGCAATAATTTCACTCATGGTATATTCAGAGACAGTATATTCCTCATCACCATAGTGTTTATTGACAATAAACGGCAGACCTAAAGCACTTTGGCGTGTATGATGCGTCATTGAATAAGAAACTAAAGCGATGTCCAATTCTTCAGCCAGCTGTTCCATAATGGCAGTTTTGCCAATCCCCGGTGCACCAATCAAAAAGACCGGACGCTGTTTACTGACAGGAATCAAGGTATTGCCATGTTCATCTTTTGTGGAATAAGCAATAATCGCATTTTTGATTTGCTGCTTTGCTTCTTTAATGTTCATTGTTTTTTCCTCCCCTATTGTTCTTCATCAATCAGTTCATCTTCATCTAATATATATTTAATAGCCCATGGCGGGACATTGGCATTGACCAGATGTTCCCTTTCCAAAAAAACAAAGGCGGTCGTATAGCTGGGCATTTTTTTGGGATAAGTGCCATCCCCGTCAGTAAAGTAAATTAATCCCTCAAGAGAAGTGAATTCTTTTTTTGCCAGTAATTCATCGACATAATGAAATACCGGTCTGAAATCAGTTCCGCCAAGTCCATGAATTTCCATATTCTGAATATAATGATCAAATTCCGCTAATGTCGTTATTTTCACATCTTCCTGAATTTGAGCGTCACATTGTATCACGTGAATATTAAACTTGTTAAAAAAGTTCTCTTTCTGATGGAAAATATTGTAGGTCTTCTGCAGGAAAGCCTGGACAATTTCTCCGGAAACGGATCCGGATGTATCAATGGCAATGACAAAATCCTTAATACTTTTCGTCTCCTTATATTCTAATGATTCAATTAACGGCAGATTCTCATAAAGCTGCAGTCCATAAGTATAAAATACATAATCAAATTCATCATCATTAATCATCTGCTTTTCACCGCTGGTCATAAATTTTCTTAAAAAAGCAGTATAGTTATATTTTTCTCTGTTTAAACGAGCCAAAGACTGAACCATGGTTCCCGCCTGCTGGCCATATTCTTTGGAAAAAGTCTGCAGGTCTGTTTCAATACGTTCGGAAATATCCTGCCAGGCTTTTAAAGATTCCCTTATTTTCTTCATTTCCATTTCTGTCAGCGGTTCATCAGAGGCCTCTGTATTCTCTGTGGTTGTTTCTGTTTTTTCATCCTCAGATTCATTGGATTCATGAGAAGCATTCTCAAACTTATTTCTGCCCGAACGTGTCGGATCATCCTTGGATTCTTCACCATATAAATTGGTCTGGCTGTTTGTTACATCACGAATAGAATACCACCGGGCATGATCATCAAAATAGAACAAATCATTTAATAATTTCACCTGATCGCTATTAAGTTCATCCTGCAGGTAATGGTAAACCTTCTGCGCGCTTAAAAGACTCAGCCTGGTTTTCATTTTATCAATTTCTCTTTGCATTTCCTCACATTTTTCTACCTTCATACAATCCAGATTCAATTCCTGAATCATATTCTCCACAGCAATGTCACAGGCCAGATTCCATAATGCCTTATTGCCGTTGAAAGTCAGATACTGATGTCTGAAAATGGAATGCAAAACGACATGCAAGTAACCCCGGGTTAGAGCATTCGGATTATTTTTAAAGGTTTTAATCACATAAATGGGCTGATAATATAAGTAAATACCATCACACTCAATAGCCGTTGATTCAGGGACAAATGTATAATTATCTAAGGCCACATCCATAAATCTGAGATGCATTGTAATCTGACTTATCACATTTTTAAATATTTCCTGACATATTTCAATTAATTCATGATCCATATGCTTATCATCTCCTATCTCTAACGCAGCTAGTTAGCCTGCCGTTACCATTGTATCATCATTTAAATAAAATGCCCTTGTTTTTTCGTAAAAAGAAAATCACTTTATTTATCCTGCTGCTCTTCTAATATTTCAATTAAACACTTATGGCATATGTAATAAGAATAATTTATTTTTCTATCATAGATTTCTTCTAAATCATTTTTTCCTCCGCAGTGAATACAATCTTTTTTGTGTTGAAATTGTGGCATTTTTTTGGAAATAATTTATAATTTTTGACATCTTTATGACGTCTTACAACTCCTTTTTCTTCCTCTTTATATATCAAATGATACGGATCCAATAACATGGGCTTAAAAATATTTTCAGTAAAACACCCAAATATTCTTCCTTTATCATTTTCGAATCCTATTTCCCAGATTTCAGAATCTTTTATTTTTTGGTCGGCGAAGTCTTGCATAGCATGAGCATCTCCAGTGTCTTCGAGATACGCAGCTGAAATAATTTTCTTAATTTTATTGAGTTCTTTTCTATTTACAGTGCGCACATATCTTGAAAAGTCACTTTCCCTAGCAACAAAAGTAAAATATTTTGCCTCACTAATTTTTTAAACATCGTCTCGGTTAGATAATCAATATAACTAATATAACTTCTCGTATTTTTAAATTTATTGGCTCTTTTCAATAAAAGTACTGAAATTAATGATTATGATAATTAGAGTTTATCTTTTCCACCTCAACAGGAAACAGTCAGTAAACATGATCCACAAATAATAAGATTTCTTTGTAGAAAATAGGAAGATATTGGATAAGATCGGGAATGACTTTCTACTTCTTTCTAGTAGATGCATGATCAATGCAAAAATATTCGATGCTGCCACAGCAAGCACATTGAGGTTCCACAATTTTTCTTTCTAATATTTCTTCATTAGAGAGAATAGAAATCTGACGATTTTTAAGCAACTCAAGCACTTTTATATGCCCGATCCGCATATGTTTTCAGTACTTTTATTGAAAAGAGCGAACTTATTTGTAAAATCATTAAATTCTACAAAAAAATATAGATAAAAAGAGAAAACGCGCTGATTTTGTAGTGTCTTTAGAGAAAGAAAGCGAAAATAAAGTTGCTATTATAAAAGAGCTAAAAGATCCTGCTAACACTCATAAGTATTCATTTAATAGTGTGATAACTGCAATTAAAAGCAAACTTTTAAAAGCCAATATTAGGCTGGGATATAGTAGTGGATTTAATAGTTTTGTACTTAATCTATTTATAGATTTCTATGATATCAAGTCTGAACCGAAGTATGCCTATCTGCATAAAATTGGTAATCAAAATTCCTATACTTATTCCGAACAATTAGTAGATTTTATCTTCGATGAAATAAAAAAAGACCCTCAAAACTTCGTTGAAAGTCTAAAAAAATAGATAACCCCAGGCACGTAGGAATGCTCAAGCAATTAAGCTCTACCCCATTCTGGGACCCAGTGTTTCTCCTTCTCAAGTTATCTAAATAAATTATACCCAAAAAAAAATGAAAATCAACCCTTATTGTAAATTTGCAAATTTTGAAAAAACCACCCTACGCCAATAGGATTGTTTAAGTCCGGTGATCTGCAAATCACCAAGTAACCGTGATAAAAATTGCCCACTGCGGCAATACCTTTTATCATGCTCATTTTACCATAAATCAAGTAAAGGAGCAAATACAAATGAAAAAGAAAAATACCTACAGACGTCGACCTAATAATACCGACACTGTTGTTAAATTATCTGGAAACCGCAGAAAACCATACGCTGCTAAAATAACAGCTGGATATGATCCTATAAGTGGACTGCAACTGCAGAAACCTATCGGTTATTTTGAGACAAGAGAAGAAGCACTTGAAGCTTTAACTTTGCAAAAAGCTTTAGATAAGGAAACTCTAAGCACTCTGGGTGGCAGTACATATGATCAAATCATGGCAATGAAGAACAAAAGCCTTCCTACGTTTGCTGATTTATCAGCGCATAAGAATCCTGCGTCTGTTCGTTATGATGTCTTTAATCCGCTTATGAAAAAGATGGAAATGGACCGTCTGCCCTATGACACCAGGCACACTTTTGCTACATTAGCCAAACTTCACAAGGTCGATAAGTTTTGCCGAAAAAGGATCATGGGACATAAAGCTTCTAATCTGACTGATGATGTTTATACCCATACAATCTATAATTAATGGAATTCAAAAAATCAAGGTTTAAAATAGATTCAAGTTTGTTACTTATTTTGAAAAAACAAGTCTCAATTTACCTAAAAATGATGGTAAAATCGCTCTATAACAGTTCCATCATCATCCCTTTTCACAAACGAACATCAGCGCTTCTTTCACTAAAAAAGAGAAACCGCTTCAACGATTTCTCTTTCTGATAATCACTAAAACATATGCATTAACTCATTTTCTAAATCATCCAAACTGGTGCCTGAATGTGCTTCTTTATTTCCAAATTCCATTAATTTTGCCCTTTCTTCACGATCTGTGATTCTGTCAAGATAGGGCTGCAGATCTAGTGATGTAAAAATTTCTGATATCATCGCCTGATTTAAAGCAGTAAATCTTTTTTGCTCAACTAGGAAATCAAGCAGTTCTTTTTTATGTTCCTGGCAGTTTTGACAATATGCCGCTTTGTCTTCTCCCTGATGCCTGTCATAAGTCTCTAAGAAATTAACAAGCAGCACAATTTTTGCCAGAGGCTTCCACTCCCTGAATTTCAGATGAGGCAGATAAGAGTTTATCAGGCAATAATTATCGCCGTTTTTGTAACGGAAGCTATAGCTCCAATTCAAATTCCAGTTGCCGTCAAACATAAAAGATCTCAAAAACAGCGTCTCATTGGAACGAAAAGATAAGGTACTATGCGTCTGAAAAGCGCCTTTCCCTACTTCTTTTAACTGCTTTGAAGCGATGATCTCACTTAATTGGGTACAATGGAAAAAGGCATTATCACCAACTGTTGTCACTGTATCTGGCAGGATAACTTTTTTTAACGCCGCACATTCTTCAAAAGCATTGGCGCCAATATGTACTAAGGATGCAGGCAGTTCAATCGTTTCCAGGCTCACGCAAAAGCCAAAAGCGCTATGATCGATGGAAGTAATCGAATCTGGCAGATAAACGTTTTTTAATGCATCACATTTATAAAAGGTGCTTTTCTGAATTGTTTTTAATGACCCTGGCAAAGTGATTGTTTCTAACTTTTTACAGCTTGAAAAAGCCCCGCCGCCTATCAAAGTGACAGAATCGGCGATCTGAATATCGATTAGATGATCACAACTGTAAAAAGCATAACTGCCAATCGAAGTCACCTGACTGCCAATGACTACTTTTTCCAGTTTTTCACAGCCATAGAAAGCAAAATCACGAATCAATGTGACTTCATCAGGAATGATGACTTCCCGATCCGAGCCTTCATATTTAACTAATTCCCCATCAAAAATATTAAATGCTTCTGCCATGTCCCTTTTCCTTTCTCTGTTTATTTTATTGGTGACGATAACGATCTGTCAGATTTTTGAAAATCCTGATGACCGGCTGATATAAAACAAGCATCACTAAATAATTCCCGATGCCATGAATCAAATCAAAAGGAATCCCCTTTAAAAAATAAGCGATGCCCGCCTGGCTATCAACGATAAAATACGGCAGTGAAAATAAAAAACCAAAAACCAAACCAAAAGCACCGCTAAATAATGCCAGTCGAAATTCCGTCGTCAGATATTTTCTAAGCAACTGCGTCATTCCTGCAAGCAGCGGCCAGACGATAAAATACATTGGTGTCCATAAACCTATACCATAAAGCAGCATTTGTAAAAAAGCAAATAACAATGCCGAAAAAGCAGAAATCTTAAGGCCTAATGTCAATGTATAAATGATCAATAAAAAGCTAACCAGCTCGATATTAGGAAGAAAAGCCAGTATTTCCTTGGAAATAACAAGAATACTGGCTAATATTGCGGCTAATATGCTGTCTTTTAAACTTAACATTATTCAAAAGCTGCCAGGGTGAAAACGAAAGCATCGCCATCGGCAATCATCAGGTTGTCAGCGGCATCGCAAAAACCGGCTTTGGCGCACTGCGCATTATTCTCCGAGCTGTAAGTCCAGTATTTATTTTCAGCTGGATTTTCACTGTATATTTCATCGACACCCATGCCCTGAATATACATGCCGTAAGCAGAATTGGTATATGTCAGCTTAATTTCCTGGTCAGCCTCCATCTCTTTTAATAATTCTGCCAGTGTCGCTGCATCCGTGTCCACCGTGCCATTGTAGATGGTTTTATCATCAGCGACAATCTGAATCGTAATGTCTTTCTCGCCATGATCCGCATGCATTGCCCGCCAGCCAAAAATACCGGCAATCACAACAACCAGGGCAATCACGGCCACTAAAATCTGTTTTGTTTTTGTTTTCATATATCCTCTCTTTCTCTCCCAACCCCTGGTGAGAGTATCCCTATTTTAAAAACAGGCAGGTCTTCTGACTCGTGTTCATCCGCTTTGACCCCTTCCCAAAAATCAGTGGATATGGTCTTTTGTCCCACTTACAGCTGCCAGGACAGTCCGGGCTTTTCCCGATTCCCTATTCTCATTTCTCAATGCACCTGTTTTTATATCTAAACATCTTAACGATGACTAGACCTTTTTTTCTTATCCCGAATCAGGCATTTTGGCCCATTGCCGATTAAATCCCGCCGCCCGGCTGTCACCAGTGCTTCATAAACCAAATCATAATTGCGTGGATTTCGATACTGCATCAATGCGCGCTGCATGGCTTTTTCATGCGGCGTTTTTGGCACATAAACCGGTGTCCCATCGCGCGGATCACATTCGGTATAATACATCGCCGTTGATAAAGTACCCGGTGTCGGATAAAAATCCTGGACCTGTTCGGGCTGGTGATGAATATCTCTTAAATATTCCGCCAATTCGATCGCTGCCCCTAAATCGCTGCCCGGATGGGAGCTCATCAAATAAGGCACTAAATATTGATTTTTATGATATTCATCGTTTAAACGATAGTATTTCTCGACAAATTTCATATACAGCTCTTTATGCGGCTTGCCCATTTTATCCAATACTTTAGGACTAATGTGCTCAGGAGCTACTTTTAACTGCCCGCTGACATGATGCTGGACAAGCTCTCTGAAAAACGAATCATCCTTATCATACATCAGATAATCATAACGAATACCGCTGCGAATAAAGACTTTTTTGACACTTGGCAATTCTCTTAAACGTCTTAATAAAGTCAGATAGTCCTTATGATCCGCTTCCAGATTGCGGCAGGGCTCCGGCCATAAGCACTGTTTAGTCTGGCAAACCCCGTGCGTTAATTGTTTTTGACAAGCCGGCTGTCGAAAATTAGCCGTAGGACCGCCAACATCATGGATATAACCTTTAAACTCAGGATCTTCCGTCATCTTTTTAGCTTCCTCAACCAGAGAATCATGAGAGCGTGTCTGAATGATTCTGCCCTGATGGAAAGTTAAAGCACAGAAATTGCAGGCCCCAAAGCAGCCGCGATTGGAAATCAGGGAAAATTTGACTTCATCAATCGCCGGTACATGTTCTTTGTACATTGGATGAACCTGACGAGTATAAGGCAGCGCATAAGTATCATCCATTTCCTGTTGGGTCAATGGCCGATTAGGTTTATTCTGCACAACATACCAGCCCTGATAGGGTTCCACAAGTGTTCTGGCAGTAAAATGGTCTGTCTGCCGATATTGAATATTGAAGCTCTCACAATATTTCTCCTTGGAAGCTGCCACTTCCTCGTAACTAGGCAAAATAATCGGATCATAGGCTAACGATAAATCCTTGGTTTTAAAAACTGTGCCGTCGAGATAAGTCAGATATTGAATCTCTAATCCGCTGTCCAGAGCCTCAGCAACCTCAATAATGCTGTTTTCGCCCATTCCATACAGCAGCAAATCAGCGTTGGCATCAATAATGATGGATTTTCTGACTTTATCATCCCAATAATCATAATGGGACAATCTTCTTAAGCTTGCCTCAATACCGCCAATAATAATATTGGCATCAGGATAGGCCTGGCGGGCTTTCTGACTATAAACAATGACAGCCCGATCAGGCCGTTTGCCCATTTCTCCGCCCGGGGTATAATTATCTTTCGAGCGTCTTCTTTTCGCTACAGTATAATGATTGACCATAGAATCAATATTGCCTGAGGAAATTAAAAAACCAAGCCGCGGTTTGCCAAAACGTTTAAAGTCATCCACCGTCCGCCAATCAGGCTGTGCCAGAAAACAAACCTTAAAGCCGCGGCTTTCTAAGGTTCGGCAAATGATGGCCGCTCCAAAAGAAGGATGATCCACATAAGCATCTCCGCATACATAAACAAAATCCGGCTGTTCCCAGCCTCTCTCCACCATTTCTTCATAAGTAACCGGTAAAAACGGCGTCATAGACATCCTCCTCTCAACGACTTAACTATATCAAATTTCTTTCTTTTTGACAATATACATCTAAAAAGCACCTGCAAATTGATATGCAGATGCTTTGATGTTTTTAGGATTCAGGATGATACATTACGTATTTTACATAGTATTCTTCTAAAGACTTAATGCCTTTTTCATGCATGATTGTCGCAGCTTCCACACCTACGTAGGTAATATGCCATGGCTCATACATATATCCGGTAATATCTTCAATATCCTTCTGGTATCTTAAAATAAAGCCATATCGATAACCATTTTCATGTACCCATTTTCTTTCGTCCGTTGCCTCAAAAGAATCCAATGTCCAGTCTGGACCAACAAGATCAATTGCCCGACCGGTATGATGTTCACTTGAACCAGCCCGGGCACTATAATTATCCGCGGCTTCCTGACCATCCTCATCGACATATGACTGATAAAGTCCCCGCTGATAATCCACACTGCGGTAAGTCGATCCTGCCACAATATTTAAATCTTCCAATGCCGCTGCACTAACCATTTCTTCAAAATGAGACAGTGCTTCCGGGGCCAGATACAAATAATCATAAAGCGGCTCCAGCTCTGCGGGTTCATAATCATCACTCAGACGAAAATGCTTATTGACAAGCAGCACTGTATTATCCGCATCTTTTGCATCGATCATCGTCATATCCGTATAGGGATCAACATCGATATCCACATCAACACGCCAGACAATTTCTTCTTCACTTAATTCCGGATGCAGCTTCTGATAGGCTTCATAACGTTCTTTTCTGGTTTTGTCATAATAATACAAATCTTCCATTTTTGTCTTCTCTGTTGTATTCACCGGATCATCTGGTTTTTTTTCATTTTCTTTGGTTTTATCAAGCTTAAAAATAAAAATGCCAACGATACAGCCAATCACCGCCACTAATAAAACAGCCGCCAAGCCAACTCTTTTATAATTCAGTCTTTTTCTTTTTGCCATCACAACCACTCCCTCACGTCTCATTATACCACATTTCGAAAAATAATTAATTTCACGCCAATTTTTTTATTAAGAAATGTATAAATTTTTTAATCCTGCCTAGACTAATGACAGATAACTTACTTTCCCCTTCTATTTCCTCCCCAATTGAACGTAGGTTATCTGTATTTTAAAGTCCTCAACAGGACTTTTTTATTTTCCGGACTAAAATGAAGCTTCATCCTTTTCGTTACAATTTTCCAACGACTTTGCCAATGCAGTCCACGCGCATTTCTTCACTGAAAACAATCGGACGATATTTTTTATTATGCGAAATCAGGCAATTTTCACCCAGCTCCTTGATATAAGCCGTCCCGTCAATCATAAAAGCACCAATTTCTCCAACCGCAATCTCAGGCTGTTTTTTAATCATCACTAGATCCTGATCATGGTAAGTTGGCTCCATAGAATCGCCGCTGACACCAATCACAAAATCAATATCTTCATACTCCTTTGGTACTTCAATCTGTTCACAGGGAACATCACCAAAAACATATTCACCTGTTCCTGCGGATAATCCAAAAATAAAGCTTGGTTTAAGAACCATTGGATTTGTTTCATTAGGTTCATCAGATAATGTCTCGTATGCCTTAGGCTGGCAGCGTTCAAACGCCTTGTCCAGAATCACATCCACCAAGGACCTGCCATAATCATCCAGTGACCGATATTTTTCAATCATCTGCATTTCCCGGGTGCTGAGCATAAAACTCAGATTCATATCATCCTGATACAAATAGTTCGCATCGCATTTCAAAGCTTTCATCAGTTTATACAGTGTATCCGCCCTGGGAATACTGAATTCATTTTCGTAGTTGGCAATGGCTGATACCGTAACGCCAACCATTTCCGCCAGGGTCTGACGTGATATTTCAAGGGATTCTCTTCTTTCTTTAATTCGTGAATTAATGCTCATTTTATCACATCCTTTTATAAACATTATAACAAATTATCTGTAATTTTCAATAAATGATTACAAGAAATTTGTTTGCCAATAATTGACAGGTCACATTTCTTGTAATATAATTTATTTGTTCACAAGTTTCTTGTTAGCTGTTATGTTTTTGCCATATAAATATAACAAGGATATCCGGATATGATGGCATTCGTTTAAAATTTTGGGCATTAGTCAGGACATTGCGCTTAAAATACCGCTGTACTCTTTTAGATAAATAAGAAGAATGGGGGAAATAATTTGAAAAACTATACCAAAGAAGAGAAAGAAAAAATAAATCATGTCAAAGGATATTTACGCTCAATTCGTTCATTGAAACAGGAAGCTTACTGCCTGCAGTTAGAATTTAATGAAATTCCTGAGCCGCACTCACCAAAACTTGATCAGGCAAGTCCGGGAGGATATATCCCTGCCAAAGATATTCAGCTGAATAACTATGTGATTAAACGCGATCTGGTTTTAAAAAAGCTGGCGTTATTCAATGAAATTTTCGACAGCTTTATGCCGCTCCTGTATCTTCTGAATAATGAGGAAAGAGAAATCATCAACACTTACATTACTGCCAAAGGATATGGAGAAATGATTGGGCGTCTGGAAGAAAACTTTTTGATTAGTGAAAGTACCTATCATCGGATGCTTCCGGAAATATGCCTGAAGCTATATCCCTATATTCAAAACCGGGCACCTGTAAGCATTGAGGATCTAAATATAAAATATAACCAATATATCAAAGAAACCTATTTTAATGATTAAACAAAAAGCCTCACTCCCTGATCAGGGAATGAGGTTCTTTTCATGTTTTATTCAATTTTTGCGGATGTGTCTTTGCCAACATAAATCTGTACTATGCCAAAATCTCTTGTTTGAATGACGGCGACATCCGGCTGCGCCCATTTGATCACATCATATTCCAAATACCTGGCTTCCACCTTGAAATTCGATGGCAATAATTTGCCGCATTCATTGCCCACGACCGGCGCTTTATTTAAAGGATATACGCGCCATGCATCGACCGTTGTTGGAAGTTTGATTTTTTGCTTCTTAGCTTTTGCAGGCTCCACATAATCCAGCACATATGCCTTTTCATTGGTCACATAGAGGAAATCTTCCAGCATATACATATCGCCTAAATCAGCGACAACACTCAAAATTTCACCTTTTTTAGCCACTCGTCTGACAGAACTGCCATAACAGGCACCTTCACGAATATCCAGGCCATCTGATCCGTCATACACGACCTGAATTTTTTTCATGACTTGTTCCTTGGCATAGGTGTTTTTAATATAGCCAAGCACATGATCTTTCTGATGATAACATACACAATCATTAAAATTGCCGTCAATCGAATAACCGCCGCCAATATCTAAACCAATATGATCCGGATTGCCATTGGCGGAGTATGTATAAACAACAAAATCCCCATCGTTCTGCTGTCCCGGTGCCAGCCATAAGCCTTTTGCCTTAGCAGCTTTTACCATCGTTGGTACAGAAGCGCCGCGAATCGCAGCCAGGCCTGACTGATCGGCAAGCCAGGTTAGAAAGCAAGCGCACCAGGGTGTCTCTAATCCCCAGGATGGTTCCCAGTTACGGATATACTTTAAAACCTGTGCATCGCCGTCTTTATAACCAATCTGGGATTTAGCCAGTTTGATCATCTCTGATACTTTTACATTTGTCATATAGCATTATCTCCTTTTCCTTCTCTGTCTTTATCATCATCGTTTAATTGTTCCAGGGCAGTTTTTAATTTACCTGGAACCGGCAAGCCTAAGTTGCCTGCATTCTCCAATAAACTAATCCCTTCATTCGCAATATAAAAATAACATACCCATGTCCTGAAAACCCAGCTGCCATTGCTTAGCAGACGATCCAGGCATACTGCGGCAATCAAAATAATAAGAATGAAAAATTTCTTAGCCAGCCCTTTAAAACCAACTTCACTATTCACCGTTTTATTCGCATATGCCACAATAACCCCTGTCACATAATCCAGCGCCATAAAAGCCATAAGAACAATCAGAGCGGTATCCCAATCCCCCAAAAAGAAGGAAACAGCAGTGCCAATAGCCGCAACCAATGTTTTGAATAAATTGAAAGCATGATTCATTTGTCCACCTTCTTTCTTGATCAATAGAATAAAAAATCAGATGTGCTGTTTATATTCACACATCTGATATATTTTTTTATACTTCTTTCCACCAGCGTTCATCTGAACCCGGTTCTGCTGTATTTGACGCAATTTGTGATATGTATTTTTGACCGGCATAAGTTACCTGAGCGCCTAAAGCATACGCTGTTTCAGCACTCACCGGCTGTCGCCATTCAGGCCACTGTTCTGCCGGATTTGCGATTTCCGCATACAAAGAAACCGCTGTATCCGGCATCCATTCCGCCTGAGATACATGATCCTGCAGCACTTTATAGAACCTGTCCTCATACATCAATCGGTCGCCAGCCTGATAAGCGTATCCATCTGAATCAAATGCATCATACATATATCTCATCGCATAAGCCTGATTGTCACTGGCAGCCTTGAGAACGATTGACTTAGCCAGCTGATTAAATACTTCCTGCCCTGCCATTTCCTGGTGCCGGCGCAGTTCACCTAAGAGCACCTGCTCCTTATAGGCTGGATCAAAAAGGATTTTGCCTTGATGGTATGTACTAAAAAAGATACTGGCATCATCAATCATTTCCTCTGTTTCGGCAATGTAAAACTGAGCATCTTCTTCTAATCCGCTGCTGGCATATCCGACAATCCGCTGATCACTCTTTCTAATTTGTAATAACATGCTATCTCACCCCGTATATTCCTTTCATATAAAGTCTGGTACCGCCATTATTCGTAGCTAATGCATTGGCATTTCTTACATATACTTCATCTAAAGTAATAGAGGTTCCGCTGATGGTTCCTCTTAATGAATAAATCTCCACTCCGTTAGACGGTGATTCATATCCGCCGATCCCTCTGAACTGAGTCGGACTTGAAGGCAATGGCACGATGATATATGTTGCATAAGTAGAAGAAGAAGTGCCCACGGTAACATACAAATACCTGAAATTTGTGAGCGCTGTATTGACTGTCACCGTACCACTTTGAACAGATCCTGTCCACAAAGATGTCACTGTGCGGGCTAACGGTGATTTTGCATTGAGCGTTGTCTGCAAACTGGTAATATCGGCAATGGCATGAGTATGGCTTAATGGTGTGCCTAATACTGTTTTCAGATTCGCCGGAGATATTTTTCTTAATTCATAGTTATTCCATACAGTTAACCAGGAAGCCGTTGTTAAGGCATCTTTAGAAAAAGCAAAGGTTGTATTAGCACCATCCCCGGCATCTTTAACAGCCGTATGTGCATGACCCTCAACACTGACTAATTTGTTATTGGCATAAATATCTCCCTTAACATCCAGGGCACCATTTTCACGATATTTTTTAATACCGACGCCATCTTTGCAGCGATGCATGATCACATCTCCAGTGCCAACAGCAACTTCTGGGGAACATACTTCCTCCCCAAAATAATCCGAAATGCTAAATACAAAGAAATAAGATGAAGTTTTATCAATTCCCGTCAGTGAATGAAGAAATTCTGAGATGGTAATCCCTGTTGTAGGTACAGTGGTTGTTTTATAAACTGATTCTGAAATCTTCCGATATTTTATTTTATATAGAAGACTGTTTTTTTCAGTATTTCCAGATTTTAATGAAGCAACGCTTCCGGATACTTTTGTGGAAACTTCATCTGTGGTTTCTGCATCTGATTGAACACGCACAGCTGAATAGTCACTCAATTTTGGAGAATGATAAGGCGTAACAACAATATCATTTCTGATAATCGTTGCAGAACGTCCGCGCGTATCTATGACGGTTCCTTTAATCGTCAGCGTTCCCGATGATTTCAGCTCTGCTGTTGTCCCCGATTGTTCATAGATATTTGGTTCTCCTGTTACTTCAATTAAACAACTTTTGATTGTTGCGTTATAAGCCTCCGTTACGTTTAATATATCTATCTTTAATTTAGATTTCATCTGAACAAAAAAGCCCAGAGATAAGCATTGTTCAACTGTATCGGCAACAGCCAAACTGCCAATTGTTGGCACAACGTTCTCCGGCACATTCAGTGATAATGTCTTGGAAACAGTATTTCCGATTTTAGTACTGTCTGAATATGTTTCCATATATATTGTCATTGTCCCACTGGTCGCATTGGGAATCTGACTGCAAAGTGCTAATGGCGGTGTAAAGGCAATGGATGTCCCCGCCTCATCTGTAATGGACTGATTTGTCAGCGCACCAAAAGAATAATATAGTTTATGCTTATAGCTGGTGCCAGCCGCTCTATTGATATTAATAGAAATTCCGCTGCCGATAGTATTACCGGAAATAGTGCCAAAGGTACTGTTTCTTGGAATATTTGTCAGTGTTAAGGTTTGTTCTTCAATAGTAATACTTCCAGGAAGGTAAGAAGCATTTGTGGAAGTTTGAAAGATTGCCGAACATTTAATGCTTTTCTTACCATTACTTTCATGATTGACTGTCACTTCCCCGCTGCCAATAACCTTGGTGCCATTATATGGCGTACTGTACAGTCCATTAACATAAGCCTCCGTTTTACCATTGATGACTGCATAAGCCTTTGTCTGCCAATCTTCATAATAAGTGCCATTGGAAGTTTTAATGGACAGTTTCCATGAAACAACAGATGAGTTATTGACAACACTGTATGATTTCTCTGCAGCCTCTAAGATCAGTTCATAATTTTTACTATAAGTACTTGTTGCTTTCCATATTGTCATATTAATCACCTACCCATATATCAATAATCTCACCGTCTGCAGTTGCCTGCGTAATCACTTTGCCAACCTTAACAGACTTTTCATGAACAGCATTTGCTACCTCGAGCTGATCCATTTTAAATATCGCAGCATCTTGTCCCTTATATTTAATATGAAAACCATCGCTGGCTGTCAATGTAGAGGTATCCGTATTGCTGGCACCTACTTCAATACCATCAGCACTTTTGCGGATATAATTAGTTACCGATTGAATTGTGCTGATATCTTTTTGAACTGTCTCAATTTGCGAAGTGAATTCAGTTCTGATATCTTCAGCAGTCTGTCTTGTAGAAGATTCAATAGAAGTAATAATCTTGCTTTCAATATCATCAATATCTGTTTTTACAACAACTTCATTTTTTACTTTAGATTCGATTTCATCTACTCTCTTTGAAATATCTGTACTTTTCACTTCGGTCACAGATCTGATTTCTCCAATTTCACTAATCAGATTTGTTGCATTGGTTTGTTTGGTAACTGTTAATGTATCAATGACATTTTCAGCGCTCGTCAATGCCTTGATTACCAGCATCCCTGATGCTAATAAATCAGAAGTATTCGCAATACTCAGTACATGATCAGAGACAGTAAAGCCATGCTGCCCATTAATAACTGAATTCCAGACAACACCATCCGTTGAGTATTGAAAGACGTCAAACATACAGTCACTGGTTATCGCTGTAAGATGAACCGTTTCTGGTGTCAGGGAATGTTCATATACAACAGAATTGTCATCACTGCTTACGTCTTTTGAAATCGTGTCAGTAAATACGCTGCAATCAGCAGTTAATTTTACACTTTTTACATTTTCTCCAGGGTCTCCTTTTGGTCCTTCTGTACCATCAGAAACCATGGATAAGGAGACCTCTGCAGTCGCCGTTTTTTCTTCACCATAAGTATAAACAACTTCATAAGTAAGCGTCTTATTCTCTTCGAGAATATTTGCATTAATCTTTAAAAGCCCGTTTGTTACCTGCTCATTGGCTCCCAATTCACCATTCTTCTTAGTCCAGGTAATTTTTGTCGGATCCAACGGCTGAATTAATCCTAATACCCGAATTTCCGGAGTCAGGACCAACGCCTGTGTTGACCAATCAGGGATATAAGCGCCTGTCGATGGAGAGAAAACCTGCTGAACACCATAATTTGAACTTATTCTGATGTCTGGCTTCTGAGATACTTCATCTACTTTTTCTTCTGTCTGAGAAACAGATTCCGTGATACCATCTAAAGCAAGTTCAAAAGCTGAAATCTTCCCCAGGCCGTCTGTTAGATCTTCATTTAAAATTGACAATGTCTGCTCATTTTGGTCAATCATGGTTTGAAGCCGTTTAATACGAACTGCATCATCAATCTTATTAATGACAGCCTCATTATTTGCCGTATTCACAACACCCGAAACCGTCGCAATTGCATAAGAACCGCCTGTGTAGCTCTCACTGACAGATAATGGCATAAATAAAAACGCATCATTATAATTGATGAGATCCGTCAAAAACCAGCCATTGATATTCATCATTCTGACATCTTCTATAGCATAAAATGACAAATTCTGATACATATCATAAATATGTGCTAAAGATGTATCACTGTCGATATAGCCATTATTAGAGCTCAGATAAAGTGTATTTCCTGTATCGCTGCCTTCCTCTAATTTTAAAATACCATTATCAAAGCAAACTCGGCTAAAGTGAACCAAATCTCCCTTGCTATAAGATTCAAGATCTACACTGTCATATTGTCCAGAAGCCAGTGGGCGAAAAATAATATGACCATTACTGCTTGCAAAAACATTGCAGCCATCCAATTCGGCAATCCAGCCTAAGTAATTGCGCATTGACACTGTATTGTCATACCAGTCAACGGATTTCTGCAGCGTAGCTGTTCGTAAATTTGTCTTGTCAATAGTAAGTCCGGTCATTGAAGCCATTTCATTTAGCTGGTCATTAATCGTTACTGGATAGGTTAACTGTGTATCGTAACGCTGTTCAAAACGATAAACAGCATCATATAGTGTGAGTTCAAGCTCACCGGTATATTTCTCTGGCTTCTCATAAACATAGAAAGTGCCTGTCAAAGAAATATTGTCATTATAAATCAAAAATGGCTGATCTAATAATGCATTCATGTTGCCATCCTGATTATCCAGCTTCATTGTCACCTGGGTACAAATAGTATTTCCTAACAATAAGGAATCCTCATTCATCTCCATGTTCAATGTATATTCCAACAGGCGATCAGAGATATCAAGATTATTTACTGTAATTTTCATAAACTACACCTCAACTAATGACGCAGACAAAGCCTGAGCCTTCATGCCTTCAGCTGTTCTGATGTATTCATATTCACAGCTGCTGCAATACATATTCTTTGTCACATAAGTATTTGTACGATAATCATAAGCCTTCACACTAACAGTCAAAGGCTCCAGCATATCAAAAATCTGCTTTGTATCCGGAAAATCTCTTAATAACCAGCTTAACTCATAAGTCGCAACTCTTGCCCTGATTCTATTTCTTTTCAAAATCCCCGTAATAATAGGACGAATTCCATCTGTTTCCATATCCTCATAAGATACTTTAAAAGAAGATGGGGTCGGTAATTTGACCCCATCCACATAAATATCATGATATTGTGACATTTTTCCACCTCTCTTTAAAATGCCGGTTTCCCGGTCATAATTTCATAATTTTTAATGTTTTTAATTAATTTCTTAGCAAGCACTGTACCGTCTTCCAAGACTAACTGGATCAGATATGTTCCATTACCAGATTCTTTAGGCATATTAGCGACAATCTTATCCGCAATCATTTCAATACCACGCGTATTTCTCTGTAATGGAATAACCGCTTCTGTACCATTTTCACCAAAAACACCTAATGTTGCTTTAGAAACAATGCCGCCTTGGGCTAATTCTGGAATATGAGGGATATTAAATCCAAAAGTCCTTCCGCCAATTCCTGGGAACCAGTCTGGAACATCAACTTTTATGCTATTGATACCATCTATTGCCTTGTTAATATAGCTAATGACAAAATTTAATCCGCTCTTTACGCCTTCCTTTAATCCATCCCATATTTCAGAGAATTCACTTACAATGCCATTCCATACTTCAGACCAGCTAAAGCCAAACTGATTTTCAAGGAAACTAAGGAAAGTATTAATTACTATCCTAATCGAATCAAAGATAACAAGGAATGTTAAATACAAACCTTCGATGACTCCTGCCACTACAGCAATATAACCTGCCACATGATCTGCGATTAAACCAAATACCGTACCAAATGCTACCCCTAATGCAGTAAGAACAGGTGTAATAATCGGTCCAATCAAATTAATAATATTTAAAATAACTGGAGCAATGGCATTCCATAAGTTTAATACTACTCCTATAATAACGTCTACTAAATATACCCAAGCATTCCAGAGAGGCTGCAATCCAACTTCCCATAAGCTGATACAAAGTGCTCCAATTCCTGTAAAGATTGGCTGAAGTATATTTTCCCAAACTGCTGTCAAAATTAACATGATATTATCAATTGCCAACATTACATTAGTTCTGAATTCTTCACTGGAATTCCATAATTGAACAAGAGCTGCAATAATTAAAACAACTACACCGGCAATTAGAACAGGAGAAGACATAATTGTACTGATCATTGATCCTATTCCGCTTACTTCATTTGCAAACAAAGAAACAACACTGCCTATTTTCTTAGACATGAAATCCCCAAAACTAGAAAGCATTCCTCCAAGTTTAGTATCTTTAAATATTTCTACACCTTTAGAAATTGAGGAACTCACTTTATCAATAATTGGCGACACATTTTCAGAAATTAAATTTCCTAAATCAGTCATTTTATTCTTAACATTACCACTAATTGAAGACAAAATAGGTGACACTTTCTTAGACACAGCATCAAATCCTGATTGAAACAAATTACCCATTTTTTCAACACCTGTCACACCTTTGTTAAGATATTTTTTTTCAGTGCTAAATATACCTTTCAGTATCGGACTTTTTCCAACAAAATTTTTAACAGATGTGTATGCCGATGAAATCCCTGATAACATTGTTGATGGCAAATCCTTAAAATCCGGAAATGATTTTTTCACATTCTCAAAACTTTTCTTAAAATCTGATATTTTTTCAGGGACATCTTTCTTATTTTTGCTGAAATTATCTATCGTGTCATTTAAGTTTTTCACTTCTTTATTGACTGATGTAAATGCTTTATACATACTGCCGGATATTTTAATTAACGGCATCGTTGTAATTTGCTTTTTCAAATCAGAAAAAATAGTCTGGATTCTGTTTAAGGCATTAGAAAACTGATTCGTATTTTTTTGAACCGCCACCTCAACAATTGTGAGCTCCTGTATAGCGGGATTTAACTGTTTATTTATTGCCTCATTCATTTCACCTAATATCACAAAAACCACCTTCTTTCATTTTTTTATTTACTCGTGAAGCATATAATCTTCGCTTCTCCTTCAGTGATTCCAAATCTTCAACTTCTCTGTGACTTTGATATGCCTTTTTTTCTTCTTCAAACAATTCCGGAAAGAAATCCCATAATTGTTTAGGCTTGTAATCGTCCGGTATTTTTTCAACCAAAAAAGGCATGATCTCCTGTCTGATTTGAATACTAAGCACTTGTTGGAAGAGAAGATCCTGCTTCATCTCTTGTCTTTTTTTGCGATTATAGCTTTCTACGATGTCAGAAACTTCACTGATTGATAAATCCCAAAACAAGAAAGGACTTATCCCACAGTCTAACGCCACAGGATAGAGTCCTTCAATTAATTCGGTTAAATTTCTTCTTTGGCTTCGTCCATTTTCTGGTTCATTGTCTCTTCCATCGCCTGTGAGAAAAAACCAGAAACCTGGTAGATCGGCATAAAGACATCTGTCAGAAAAGTTGTCTGTGACCCACCATCATCAAGATATTTATCAAAAAGCTCCTGAACATCCTTTTCCTTCATACCATGATGAAATTTCTGCATTGCAGCATGCGTAATCTTTAACATTACCGCTAGTGAAGGCATCTCTCCTTTAGCAGCCAAAAGATTCAAAATATTTGTATCAAATTCCTGTTCCAATTTTACAATAGCGGAAGTTGTCAATTTGAGTTTATACTCTTCATCGGCAACTTTCCATACAGCATAGGGCATTCTTGTATTTCCTGACATATTTTATTAACCTCCTGAAATTATTCTGTTGGATCTGTGATTGTTAATGCACTCTGTAAAACAATGTTTAAATTAAATTCAATAACACCATTAACACCGCCGCCAGTACGTTTTACTGATACCTGACCTTCAAATTCTGTTGTTGTACCATCTTTTAATTTTTCTTTAAAACACAATACCTTACCTGCGTCCTGTGCAGCTCTCATTAAACGGTATGGGCTGTTTGCTGCTGTATTATCATATTTAAACTTATAAACAATATCACCAGCATCTCCAACACCCATTTCATACTGTTTTAAAGTATCATCAAGGGTTGTGTTTTCAACCTTTTCTGGTTCAGTTCCCATTTCTGGGATTTCCTTTAAACCTAACAATTTTGTAAAAGCAGCACTTGCTGATCCTTTTTCTTTGTATTCTAAACTTGCTCCATTTGCTAACATAATTAATTTTCCTCCTCGTTTTTGTGATAAATATTTTTCATTTGAACATCGCAGACAGCTTCAAATTTCATAATTTTATGATTAAGCCCACTGATATCATTAACGACATCTTTGCTGGATGTTCTTTTAAAACCCATAGCAGATAAAACTTCATCTACCTGCACAGCAGTTTGTGTGGTACTTTGACTATTCCAGATATCAATGCGATAACGGAATAAACTCATAGATTCTTTGTCATCAACATACTCATAAACTTTATTCTGTTTTTCTGTACATAGAATTTGCGGGAGATTCTCCCAGTTGGCAGGGTATGTATCAACAACATTTTCTAATGACTCAGATAATGCACTGATTATCTGACCTTTTAAATTGATCATTTATCAACGTCCTTCCTTTCTGAACACAAGATGTATCCGGTCATCCTGCATTCTGACTTTTCTAATGCATCTTGAAATGTTTGTACGATAAACTGTAATGAAGTTTCGCATGTATGCAAATTTGTATAATCTACTAATTCAGCCAGTTCAATTGGTAAGCATAAATCTAAAAGCTGCTCCTTGACGTTGATTTTCATTTCACGAACAGCCTGTTGCTTTTCCCAATTTTTCCGTTCTCGTACAAGCCTGCCCTGAATAATCATATCCAGTTGACTTTGCGTAAATAATTTAAACTCCTCTCTTTTTGCAGATTTCGGTATGCCTTCGCATGAATCTGAGTATGTATTAACATTACATACATCTGTATTCCTAGAAAACATCTGCAGATTTGATAATGGGAATAAAAACTTTTTGTTCACAAGTTCCTCCATTTTAAGTTTGTTAAACTTTCCATCTTTTAAGGTCTTAAGTTTTGGACCATCTTCGTAGAAATTTTATCTTCAGGAGCTTATCAAGTTCCATCCGACTTAGGCGCCTCTCTCATTTTTTCTACAATACCATCTTACACCCACTCCTCACTTTCATTCCACTGTCAAACTACTGTCATTTCACTGTCAATTTACTGTCAAATCACTTTTAGAACCAAAATTAACAAAAAAAGAGATGGCTAATGCAATCTGCCATCCCATAAACAACCTATTTATCACTTCTGTTATTTACAATCTCTCTCCATAATAATAACTAATCCATCTGCAAAATCACCATTTATAGAAGGACAGCATGTTACAACTCTCCATCCTTCTTTTGCATACTCATTTATTTCTTTTTCTGCTATTTGTTCATCAGTTTTTAATCCTCTACCCCTACTCCTTAATACTTTGTACTCTTTCATTTTGTTTTCCTCCTATTTTTCTTTAATTTATTTCTACCATTATTCTACCACATCTTTATTCCAATGCAATAGCAACCAAATACGCCATTTCGACAGCTTTCTTACAAGCTTCTATCATAGTAAATCCCTAAAAAAATGCTAAAAAACTACATTGAATCGAACCACCTTTTACCTTAAATTAACAAAAAAAGAGATGGCTAATGCAATCTGCCATCCCATAAACAACCTATTTATCACTTCCGTTATTTACAATCTCTTTCCATAATAATAACCAACCCATCTGCAAAATCGCCATTTATATGAGGACAGCATGTTGCAACTCTCCATCCTTCTTTTGCATATTCATTTATTTCCTTTTCTGCTATTTGTTCATCAGTTTTTAATCCTCTACCTCTACTCCATAATACTTTGTACTCTTTCATTTTGTTTTCCTCCTATTTTTCTTTAATTTATTTCTACCATTATTCTAACACATCTTGATTCCAATGCAATAGCAGTCAAATACACCATTTTGGCAGCTTTCTTACATGCTATTATCATAGTTAATCCCTAAAAAAATGCTAAGGACTGCACAAAAAATTTCATTTCAAGACATAATTTAGCTAATAAATACTATCGGCTGATTTTTATAAAATCTACTGCTTTTTAGGAAGAATCAGGCAAACTAAGTAATCTCTTTATTCTGCTATCAGCAAAACATAAAATCAAATTGAAGTTTAGGAGACTACATAAAGAAGCACTTAGACAGAGTAATCTAAGTGCTGACATAAGGGATGAGATACTTGTAAGCAAAATAATATTAAAAATAACAATAGCTCTTTTTCTCATTTTTTGTAGATATAAGTACAAATATATTATTTCTAATTGTTGATTTCACTTGCATCATTGCTGCAGATATTATTAGTGAAATTATCCCATTTTTTTGCTATAATAAAAACGTGAAAACGCTTTGATAATAGTATTTTTACTGGCTATCATAATATACAAACATCAATAATAAATTAAAATTTGAAAGGAAAAATTGTATGAAAAAAATATTTAAATGTTTATTAGCTATTACTTGTTGTTTATCCCTGACATCATGTAAAAAATCAGGGATAGAATTAACTCAGAAAAAAATTGAAGATGCTGGTTGGAAAATTGATCTTTCTACTATTGACTCCATCAATTGTATTTCACTTAAAATAGATGACCCTTCTGCTTTTGTTTTTACCACATATGAGGGTAAGAAACAGGTAAAAGAGGTTTCATACTGCTACAGCATCGATAGTGATTATTACAGTTATAGTTTCAAAGAGAATCGATTATGGGGTACGGTATCCCAATTACGCCGTATGGAATTCATCTGCAAAGGATATAATCCTGACAATCAAGCTTTTATTAATGGTAAACTGCTAAATGTTTATGGTGATGATTGTACAGATGAATACATCGAAAATCTAAGAGATATTGCAGATAAACTGAAATCTATTCTTGAAGAGTACGATTTTACTTATGATGAACTTGAACAATGGGCAAATTGGTATTTCGAACAGAATTTGGAAAATTAGTCTCGTAATCTAAACAATAGCTACATATTTTTCATTCTTTAAATACAACTCAAACTGATGATTTATTTTTTCTAAACTGGGAGGATCTTTATAATCAATAAAATCTGACAGTTTCAGACAAATTTCATTAAGTGAATATCTGTATTTAGATTCACTGATAAAGTATTCATCATTAAGCATCTTGGATGCTTCAGAAAAACTGTTTGTGGAAATATTAACATTTAATATTAATCTTTGCTCTGAATTTAAAAGATAAGTAACAGCTTGAAAACGCTGTAAAACCTGATCAATTAACTCTATTCGATATGTAATGCATTCTTTTCTTAAAATAAAATTATCAAATTGAGATACTTTATTTTTTAAGGAAGTACTATTCTCAGAATGAAATGATGGAGACTTTAATTCTGCTAAATTATTACATTCTTCTATCAAGTTCATTTTTTCTTGAGTTAACGTCCTTATACTCTTAATATACGCTTTAACTGATAGAATCTTCTTTGCCTAGATACGTCCAATTAAATTGAAATCACCATTTTTTCATGTTATAATCAAATTGTGAAACCTCTTCAGTCTTAACCAAATCTAAAAGGAAGAAATGTATGAAAAAATTATTTAAATGCTTATTAGCCATTACCTGTTGCTTGTCACTGACAGCTTGCGGAAAATCTGAATCTCAATCTGAAGAAGAATTAATTCAGGAAAAAATCGAAAGTGCTGGCTGGAAAATCAGTAAGGATTTTGACTCTAGTGATTCTGTCTACTCTATCTTCCTTGACGTAGATAATTCTTCTTATTTTGCTATTACCTCATATAAGGATAGCGGATCATTAAAATCGATTTCTTACACAGATACCATCGATAAAGATGATTACTTATATGTATACTCTAAAGAAGAAGATGCATCATTAGGTCATGTAATTCAGAATGGTACTTTTGTTTGCTCCGGATATGATGCTGATCAACAGAATTTTATCTATGATTCCAGTAAAAATAGCCTTTGCACAGATCAAAACATTCAAAATCTTCAAGACACTGCTAATAAATTGGATTCCGCACTCAAAGAAAGCAACTTAACTTATAATGAACTTGAACAATGGGCTAAATGGTACTATAAACAAAATTAAGGAAATTTGATACTCTTAGATTTATTTTATAATTACCGAATAGAATCGACAGGAATGCCGATTCTTTTTTGTGCAAGAAATGCCATAGATACCTCAAAAACTACTGTTATTTCTATCCCATAAAACCATAGATTTATCTAAAGCAATAAATGCACTAAGTTTTATCTTCAGAGAGATATTAAGTTTCATCCATCTTAGGCACCTCTCTCATTTTTCTCCAATACCTTCTTACACCCACTCCATACCTTCATCCCACTGTTAAACCGCTTTTAAAACTAAATTTGCAAAAAAAGAGATAACTAATGCAATCTGCCATAGCAACTAAATACGCCATTTCGACAGCTTTTTTACAAGCTATTATCATAGCTTTAATAGTTGCTTTTTCTTTATTGTAAACTCCTCTTCCGTAACAATTCCCATATCCAATAATTCTTTCAATTTCTTTAATTCTTCATAGGGATCAATATGCATTGCTGAGATTGCTGTTTCTGATGATTCAGGCAGTTCCACCAAAACTTTTACTGACTCTTTTGATACTTCAATTGGCGCACCGCAATATTCGCATATTCCTGAATTGCCTGCTTCTAATTGATTAACTGCACCACATTTTTTACAAATGACAGCTTTTTGTGTTGTTTCATTTTTACTTTCTTTTATAGCTTTTTTAGTTGTTGTCTGCGATGATAATCAGCTATCATTTCAGTTATTGTTTGATACAATTCTTCTGCTTCTTTTGTTATAAAACATATTGTTTCTAATTCACCATTAAGATTCTCATATTCTATTGCTATGTTTCTTTTAGAAAATTTCAAAAACTGAAATATATCCGGTGAAAAATTTTCCTGCCTTATTTCCTGACTATCTCCCCAAAAGATTCTCTTTATTTTATCATAACAAATAATGAACCATGATCTTAGTTTTTGAGTACCCTCCCCAACTTGTATGTAATTACTCCTAAATACTAAAACTGCTCTATTGTTATAATACCTCATTTCAACACAATTAACATAGTCAACATATTCCCGCATAACACATTTAGTTAGCATGACTTTGATTTTAGGCTGTAAGTTTAAATCAAAAAAATCTGGGTCTTTTAATAAAGATAACTTTTGATATACACAGTCATATGCCACTTTAATTTCTTCCTCCTGCTCCTGATTAAAATCGATTTGATATGTTCCTTTAAAGGGTACTATAATTTTCCAATAATGATAAACGCTTGAAAAACATACATATAGTATTTCTGCCATATGTATTTTTTCACCATTTATTATAACAAGCTCATCTTCGATAATTAAATCGATAGCTGCACTACGCAAGTTTAATGAAACATGATGATTTATAAAACTATTTTCAATAACTTCTTTATTTTTATCAATATTTTGGAGTAATAACTCCGAGTACATATTACACTCATCAACAAAAGGAATGACTCCTTGGATATGCGTCTTTTTTTCAAACAATCTTGATGCCTTAGTTAATATATATTTTTTTCTTTTTAAACAATACTATGCTAATTCAATGTTTTCCTGATTGACTTTAACCTTTCCCGTATAAGTCATTTTATCTCACCCTTTCAGTTATGTACAATTCATTTTACCACCTCTCATTATCAACCCAAAGCAAAATGAGATAATCATTTAAAAAAACATCATACAATGTAATAGTATTACTAAAATAAAGATAGTATCATTTAAACAGTATATCCCTTAGATAATTGCATAAGAAAATGGCGACTACTCAAAAAATATCATGTGAAAACGTTAGTTGGCTCCTTCATCTAAATTTGAAATACTTTACATTAACGGGATATAAATGGTAAAATACTCATATCAAATTTCGTTGTTTTCAATGGCAATGATAAGATTTTAAAACATTATTGAATAAATCACTCAACTGAATAGGAGGAGAAATATAAAATGGACATTGCTCCAACTCAAGAAAACTTTATGTTTGCTAAAACTTGCTTAGAGGAATCCAACTACTCTATTGCAAATGCAAAAAATGCGTTTAAAAAATCTATTTATTGTAATTCTTCTTTAGCTTTTGATTTTCTTGATAATATCGCATCACATCCAGAGATTGACGTTGAAAATATTGACATTCATCGAAAAAAAATGTCTGAATTATTTTCCAATATAAAATGCACACCCATAGAAATTCAGCTTTCTGAAACATCACTGTTGAAAATAGAAAGTGATAAAATCTATTTCACTGAAGAAAGCACAAAAATATTTAGTTTAGCTGACATAGTGACATTAGATTTAAACGAACAATGTGAACAATTAACAATTCGTACGATTTCTCGTCAAATAGAAATTAACTACACCTCTGAAAAATACGAGAAAATCATGGAAATGTACAATTATATATACAAGTGCTTGTCGATGATTAAAGATTTTACGCTATTTGATTTAAATCTTAGACCTATTAACCCGGGTATAATTGAAGATATAAAATATTGTGGCGGTTACCCTCATTTCCCTCCTAAAAATATTAGAATCATTCCATTATACAATCATATAATTCTTCAAGACGCATTTTCTAACACCTCTATCATACTGAACATGAATCAATTTGCAGGTATTTTCTATGAAAAGTCAAAAGAATTGGAAAATAGAATTGGTAAAAAAAGATTTGAAGACCTTGTCAATATAAATTATCAATTCAAAAGTGGGTTCTCTCAAAGAAAATATTATACAACAATAGACTATATTGAAAATGATAAAATTAACTCTATTTGTTTTACTTCGTCAACACCTAAAGTTCTTTATAATCATCTGCAGAAACTGCTGATCAACTACAAAAAGAGGCATGAATCCTCACTTGACAATGAAAAAACAGAAAAGTATTTTTTACTTGCCAAAGATTGTCTTGAGTCATCGGATTATGTTATTCAGGATGCAAGAAAACAATTTACTAATCATATTGAGAACCAGGAAGCAATCCCAGAACACTATGTAGACAGACTGGCTCTATACCCAGATATTGCTATAGAAAATATTGCTAAATACAGATCGCTCTCAACTACTTTATTCTGTCAAGACCAGAGTATCTTTAGCTTTAAGAAGTATATTATTTTTCAAAATAAAATCTATTTTAATGGTAATTTTTTTAATATTGGCGATATCATTTCACTTTCGTTTCAAAATGCTGCTTCTGCATCGACAGGCTCATTATCCATTTCTACTTTACATAACGATTACCAGATTGAATTCTCCCAAAAAGAAAAATATACAGCAGTGCAATTTTACAACAATTTATATTCTAGACTATCAAAAATTAAAGATATAAATACCTTTGACAAAAATAAACTTCCTATCGATATATCAGATGGTCTGTACTATCAGGGTGGGCATCCACTTATGAAAGAAAGTTCACCTATTCGTCTTCGTTTCTCTTATCAATCTCTTATTATTCATAGCAGTACCAGTATTATTCATATTCCTTACCAATCTATTATTGATGTACATATAGACATCAACCAACTGGCAAATACTCAAAGCTTATTATCTGTAACATTAAAAAATGAAAATATATCCATTAACGTTTATTTTTCAGGTGATAATATAAACAGCGCCTATTCGGCTATTCACCAAATACTAAAAATCAGGCAACAACATCCAATAAAAGAAAAAAAGTCTAAATTCATCACCGTTATTTGCGAATATTGCAATGGTATTAACACTGTTGAAGTTGGAAAAGACAATCAATGTGCTTATTGCGGTGCACCTATCCCTGATGCTTCAAAAAAGAAAGTAACAATAACTAACACAGCTATTCCTGTTGAACAGCTCAGACAATTAAAAGACTTATTTGATCAAGGCATTATTACCCAGGAAGAGTTTGAAGCTAAAAAAAAACAATTGTTAAGTTTATAGTGTAAAATGACCAATGATATCTGAGTATTGATCTAGTTTTCTTAAAAGATGATTCATATTGATTTTAGAAAAACAAAAAGGTACAATCAAATTAAGCTATTATAAATTTTACTTTAAACTTATATATCAGGGGTGATGATCTATGGATATAAAACAGAACGACAAACCTAAAACTTATTCAGAAATAAAATATTTTGGAGGATACCCTAAATTTTTTCCTAGCATTCTTACACTCACTCTTTACCCAAAATACATCGTGTTCTTCAACTCAATCTATAGCTTTACACTCAAATATAAAAAAATCATTGATCTCCAATTAAAGCCAAAGGAAGAAGCTTTGCACCAAATAATAAATCCTCCTGAAATTTTTGATTTTGATACAAAACATCATGAATTATTACTTGTTATTGAATATCAGTATTCGTCAGAACAACAGATTACGCTTTATCTGGATGCCGTTGATCTTTACTCACTTTACCAACACATTTATCAAGCTATGAATTTGCATAAATGCAAAAGCAGCCATAATGATGAATATCTGTTTATACTAAACAACTATAAAACTGCTTTAGAATGTCTGGAAAATGCAGAATACAGTATCAATCAAGCTATGGAGCTCTTTTCCAAAAAGACAAGTATGACTGAACAGTACCAAATTAAATTCTATGTTACTCAAGCGGCAGCCCTTCCAGAAATCGAAGCTGAAGATATTATTCGGGACAGCAAAAAGGCACAACAAATTTTTATCAATGATAATGCAGCATATCAATTTTCTCAATTTAGCATAAAAGCTGATACACTATATATTAATGACCAACTGTTTTGCAGTCTTGGAGATATTTTTCATCTGTCATTAGCACTGCCGACTCCTTCTTCTATCGGAGAATTACAAATCTGCACAATCCAGGGCAACTACCGTTTTGAGTTCACTAAAGAGATAGAGGAAATGGTGCTTTTCTATCAGGAACTCTATGATCGCGTCTCTAAAATTAAGTATATTGAACAATTTACACCAGAAAATATCAGTTACCTTCATTACGTTGACGGTCATCCTAATTTGAATGCTGCAAGTTATGTTATGCTAAGATTTGGATTATTACACCTGGTTATTCATTCAAATACTAAAATTGTCAATATTGCTTATGAAAACATAATTGATATTAATTTTAGCCAAATAAACACCCAGAACCAGTTTTCCATTATTTTCACAGATAAACAATCCAAAGAACAAAATATGCTTTTTTCTGGTGAAAAAACATATGAAGCATATTTGGCACTTTATCAAACGCTTGAATCTTATAGGAAAATGCATCCAGAGAAAAATAAAAAATCTCATGCCAAACTCATCACTGTTATTTGCGAATATTGTAACGGCATGAACACTGTCGAGGCAGATAAAGACAGCAAATGCGCTTATTGCGGTGCCCCAATTCCTAATCCTTCTAAAAAAGAAAAACCAAAAAGCAAAAATCAAAGCACTGCCAATGATATTCCTTTTGAACAGCTTATGCAGTTAAAAACACTGCTGGATAATGGCATTATTACTCAGGAAGAATTTGATGCTAAGAAAAAGCAATTGTTAGGTTTATAACAAGTCAAAATGACCAATGGCATTTTACCATTGATCATTTTTTATATTACGAGCATTCACTTTAGTAGAATCGGCCATTCAACTATCAGTTCTTTTAATATGCGGATAGTCCCTCTTTTAAACATTGCTTCGCTAGAATAATATTTTCTAATCATATAAACGATCGTTTTAAAATACATATAGAATAGTTTAAAAACGAAATTTGAATCGCTTTACATTAACCAGACACAAATGTTAAAATAATTACGGGTAAAGACAGGAGGAATGATTCGTTATGTCTAACAAAGATAAATTTCCTTTCCCCGATATTGAATATCTAGGCGGCTATCCTAATCTTGCCAAGGGTAAATTCAAAATGGAATTTGTTAAAGAAACCCTCCACCTCTATAACTCAAAAAGTGCCATTTATTTAGATTTTTCTCAATTCACTGGCATTCATTTTGAAACTGAGGATGAAATGAAAAAACGATCTTTTGATCAGCAAATTAATATCAATGATTCATACACTATATCAGATGCTAATGAGAAACTACTTACCATTGACTATTATTATCAAAAGAAAACAATGATGATTCTTTGCTTCACTTCTGCGCATATTTATGATCAATTTATTTTTTTACAATCACAAATACCTATCACTGATTATCAGAAAATATTCGTAGAAGACGAAGGTCGTCGAATCCAAGAATATTATCGTATAGCTAAACAATGTTTAGAAGAAACAAAATATAACTATGAAGATGCAATAAAATTATTCAATAAAAGAGTTATAAAAACTCCCAAAGAAAATTTAGACAATTATATTTATCTCTTAATACAGTATCCAGAAATAGATATCAATCGAATAGTAAGAGACAGGAAGAAGGCTTCAGAATTATTTTACAAGGATCAAAGCACGTATAACTGTTTTGGAGTAACTATTTACAAAGATAAAATTCAGCTCTATCCTAACAGTATAGAAGACAGCTTAGGTGATGTTTGCTATTTAGCACTTAAAAACTCAGATAATTCCTCAGATATAATAATGTACATCTATACTATTCGAACTGGCTTTATTATGACTTTCTCTAAGGATCAGGTAAAACTAGCAAACAATTTTTATAATGCTGTCTTTAGCAGAGTTTCTAAAATTAAAGATCCCGAACTTTTTGAAGGCAGTCATTGTCCAAATCAAATTGAAGATCTTTTTTACCTAAAAGGACATCCTTGTATTCAAGATTCTTATATATTAAGAGTTGAATTTACGATGAACTATTTTGTCATTGTAACACCTGTTTATATAGTTAACATTCCTTATACTAAAATTAAGGATATTCATCTTGTAGAGGGTGGCTCTTATAGAATAAAGAGACAAAAAGTAAAGGTTACTTATGATAAACTTTTGAATATTTATTTTGTAAATGAGCAAAATATTCCTTTCCGCATATTGATTACTGGTCAAAATACATATAAAGCATATTTAGCACTTCAACAAATGCTAGATCATAGCAAACAGAATCATCCTACGGAAGACAGAAAAACAAATGCCAAGCTCATCACCGTTATTTGCGAATATTGCAATGGTATTAACACTGTTGAAGTTGGAAAAGACAACAAGTGTGCTTATTGCGGTGCTCCAATTTCGACCACCCCTAAAAATAAACAATCCACCTCACAAAACAATTCGAATAAAAGTATTCCTGTAGAACAACTAACACAACTTAAACATCTATTAGATAGTGGCATCATTACTCAAGAAGAATTTGATGCTAAGAAAAGGCAATTACTTGGTTTGTAGCCAAATGCTATTTATTACTAGGCCAATGACTAGAGATCATTGGTCTGTTTCATTTTTTTATTTACTCGTGAAGCATATAATCTTCGCTTCTCCTTCAGTAAGTGAATTCCTTTGGATGACTTGTCTCATTACCAGACGGTGTTGGAGAAGAAAAAAACAACAGAGAATATAGAATAAATACATCAAGCTGCGCAAAATAATGAAGATTTCTAAAAAAACTCGTTCAATTTCCTAATCACATATGATGCTGCTCATCCCTTCTTACTAACTTCTCTTATTCTCAAACGACACCAATATCTAGTTTTAACCATTAATTATTATACAGATAAATGCACTGCGTTTCATAAGTTAGCGTAAACCAATCTAATAGAGGCTATAGCAAAACCAGATTCTTAATATAAAAAAATAAAAATATTGGAACATATTATAAATTGCGATTGAAGCTATAACGTTATACCGTTAGTTTTATAATGACATTGAAAAATATTTTAAACCGAATGAACATATCACAATATAAATTATCAACATTAAGTGGTGTTCCATATACGACGATCAATGATATTTGTAACGAAAAGACGAACCTAAAAAATTGTTCTGCTGAAACAGTATATAAGATTGCAAAATCTTTAAATATAACAATGGAATATTTATTAGAAGATTTCATGGAAGAACGCTGTAGTTTTGAATTATTTAAAAGCAATGTATGTCATAAACTTAAAGAACTATCTGATATCAATTTTATTATCGACGTCTTAGAAAGCCATGATATAAGAAGATATTATGAAAAAAACTGGTATCCAGAAAGCTTTTATCTTTTAGCAATGGTTGATTATCTGTCAAGAATCAATAATATTCCTCTATGCAATGATTATGATGATTTACGTTGCCAGAAATTAAAGAATTCTATATATCCAGCAGGTATTATTGCACTATATTCTATCAATAACGATGAGAATATTAAAATCCAGGCCTATCAAACCAGTATCCCTGAATTTAAAAAATATAACATCATAGAAAGAGATATAAGAGATGTCATTTAATCAGAATAATTCATATTTTATAAAAGATAACTTAGACGCATATTTAAAAGAACTGGCGAAAGAGTTTAGAAAAAAATGGAAAAGAAGTGCCAGCTAAGGATAAAAGATCATACGACATATTATCGAATGTTCATTTATAATAATGATATTCATTTCTATAAACCTGCTTCTCGAATCTTCAAAACTCGTCCGTCGATCAGTATTCATATTTTCACAGTATGAAAAAGGGTGTTTTACCATAAATAGATTTCAACATTTTTGATTGTTCTTAAACCAGCATTTTTAATACCAGATAGTACAAATATTAAGTGCATCTCAAAAAAATTTTAAATGCTATGTATAAACGCCAATTTTTAGCCCATGCTTAATACAGATAACTTACTTTCCCCTTCTATTTCCTCCCCATTAAGTAGAACGTAAGTTATCTATATACCAATCGTTAATTTCCCTATCAGCGATAAAGCCGGCATGTGATGGTGCCGGCTTTATCATATTTAAAATTTGTTTATTTCTTTTCTTTAATAGAATAGACAGGTGTTTTGCCCTGGCTTTTTTCATCCACTGAAACAAAATAGCCTTCATCACTGCCGCTTAACTGATAATAAATCCAGGATCCTGCAATTTGCAGTCCTTTGGCTTTATCCGTTGACAGCTGACTGATTTCATCAGTTTCCAGACTTTGTTTAAAGATTCCGGCATCCTGACTGGCATAGAATAAATAACGGTCAGTCACGATAAAACAATTCACGGCCTTTTCCACGAGCCTTGTCGCATTGGAGCCGTCTATTTTCATTCGATAGATTTCTCCAGAGATATCTGTGTAATATATCATCTGATTATAAACCATAAAATCAGGATAATATCCTTCAACAATTTTTGTGACTTCACCGCCCATCACGGGCACTTTGTAAATTGCGTCATTTGTCGAATAATACAGCCAGTCATCAATTATGCAAAACATCAAACAGCCACTTTGTGTCATCGCCTTGCTTTCAGAAAAATCATTTTTGACCTGGTATATCGCACGGTGACTGCCTGCTTCGAGATAATACAGATAATTTCCCACAGCCATCAGCTGCAGGGCCTGAATTTTGGTAGATACAACATTTTTTTTCAAAATATCTGCCACCATCACGGTGTTATTCTCTGCATTAATATAGTACATAGTATCCTGAACGATATTCATACTTTTAGCTGATTGAATCTGCGTCACTCTTTTTTCATCAAGTGCCAGATTAACACAATAAAGCTTACCTTCACTTTCAGCGTATAACTGATTGCCATACATAACCAGAGTCCCGTCATTTACAATATTGGCGTTGCTGTTGCCAACAGCATTTGTACTGACAGATGCAACCAGATCATCATGAAAATTATGCACCGTTTCCGGATGCCGGCGATGGTATACCCAGCGTGAGGAAAAGAATACGCCGACTGCAATCAGAATAATCGCAAACAATACGAGATACTTTCTGCGCATTAAATAACGAAGCCGCCGAATATGTTTGCCAATCTGCCTCAGAGATAAATGATCAAGCTCCTGAGGAATATCAGCCTCTTTTAAAAGTTTTTCTAATGTATTGTCCTGTCCGCATACCGGACAAACATGCTCTCCTTCAGCTAGCTCATGTCCACAGTTGAAACACTTCATCTGCTCTTCCCCCTCTTGGCATTCGTATGATTTATTTATTCATTAATATTGATTTTTCTTTTCATCTTTAACTGTATAGTCTGCTTCGATAACGTCAGAAGCCGTACTGCTTGGTCTTGAACGTGTCTGATATTCATTGGAACTTGTCACATTGTCCCATTCTTCTTTAAAAGCTTTCTCTGCTTTATCCACCGTTTTCATAAACTGACGGTATTTATATAAGCGATAAATATAGTAAATAATATAAGCAACAAATAAAACTAATAAAATAGGTGTCATAAAACGAATGACAAGTGCAAAAATTAAAATAACCAGAATTGTATAAAAAAGCATTGAATACATTATAACTCACCCTTTCATGGCGCTAGTCTAGCATAGATAAATGGCATCAATATGAACTAAAAGCGAAATAATTCAGATAATGAAACATTTAAGCCTTTCGCAAACTTTTCAATAACTTTTAAAGAGATGTTGCGGGTACCTCTTTCCACATCAGACACATAGTTCTTAGAAAGATTGCATCTGAAGGCCAGTTCTTCCTGGGATATTTGTTCAAGGTGACGGATTTCTCTGACTCGCATCCCAAAACGTTTTTCAATGGGTGTCATTCAGCACATCTCCTTCCAGGCTGCGGTAGTGATTGGCTTTCTCTTTAATTTTTTTCAGCTGATGATTGATGCCTGATTTACTGATGCTCTGCCCGGTTTGATTCACATAGATATCCGCCAGCTCAGACAGGCTGACATCAGGATTTTGCAGTCTCAGCCTGGCAATAACATGCGTTTTTTCATCAAAATCACTCCAGCCATTATGGGCATCTATCATTAGAATATCTGCCACCTGGCTGGCTCCGGCCTGAACACTTTTCATTTCGTTGGCTATCACACAATTGTCCCAGCGATTAATGTTATTGGAAAAATCTCGGTCGATACGCTCATTTTCAAAATCCATCAGTGATTTAGGCGCACCGACTATTCTTAAAAAATCGGCAATTTTTTCCGCTGATTTAATATATACCACTTCTTTGGAACGGCGTTCAATATGTTTGGCATTTAAATGAAAACGATTCATTAAATCAACAATATATTCAGCGAGCTCCAGATCCTGACAGGAAATTTCCAAATGATAATTGGATGTTGAGGGATCATTGACCGAGCCGCCCGCTAAAAATGCACCGGCTAAATATGCCCGGGCACAACAGTCTTTTTCCAGACGCCTGGCATCTGGCGTGCTGTCTCTTAACATGCCTAAATCATCAAGAATTTCCCTGGCTTTATTTATTCTTACCATATATACATTATTTTTTCTCAATTTCATTTTTTTAGAAACTAAAAATTCAATATTTGGCTGATATAAATCCTTTAAAATTTTATGTGCTTTACTGGCAATTTTGGCATTTTCCGTTCTCAGTGTAATGGCCATGCCTTGACTGGACAAACTTAAAGTACCGTTGATTTTTAAGAGAGCTAAAAGCAGCGCTCTTTCACAGCAGTCTTCAAAATCATTAAAGACAATTTCTTCTTTAACTTGTCTGGAAAAAGAAATCAATGTGCAGCATCCCGATGCAGACGGTGAACCTGATAACGCTGGCTATAGTAATCGGCGAAATAATTTGTCAGGGTCACTGAACGGTGCTGGCCGCCGGTGCAGCCAATCCCAACTACCAAATGCATCTTTCCTTCTCTTTCAAAATTCTCAAATAAATAGTCCAGCAATTCTGTCAGTCTGCGAATAAAATCCTGTGTTTCCTCTTTCTCAATCACATAGTCATACACTTCTTTGTCATTGCCTGTCAGTTCACGCAAAGATTCAACATAGTAAGGATTAGGCAGAAAACGCACATCAAATAAGAGATCGGCATCCCTGGGAATACCATGCTTATATCCAAAAGATACAAAACTGATTCTGAATGGATCCGCAGCCCCTATCGCAAAAAGGCGCTCTAAATGGTCCTGAAATTTCGCCAGGTTATAGCGGCTTGTATCCACAACAATATTAGCCATCTGCTTGATGGGTTCAGCGATTTTTCTTTCAAAAGAAATGGCATCAGATAATGAGCTGGCCCGATTGGAAATCAACAGCGGATGGGAACGCCGGGTAAATTTATAACGTGTCAGAAGTACATTATCATCACAATCCAGAAAAACAATCGATAAATTGATCCAATCCAGATTAGATAAAATCCTGATGGCATTAATGGCATCGTTCAGACTTAAAGCCATCGCTACTTTAGAATAACGGTTGCTTGTTTTTAACAGTTCTCCAAACTGTTCCAGAAGCATGACCGGATAATTATCAATACATTGAAATTCCATATTTTCAAATACAGCCATGGCACTTGTTTTGCCGGCACCGGACATCCCTGTGACCATGACAACCTGAATCTTTGTTTCCATATGATCAACGCCTTTCTTCTCTCTCTATATTCTAGCATAATTTATACAAAATTCCTATCATAAGTGTACAATTTATTTGACTTGATTCGCCTGTATTTTCCTTGACAAAGCATCGCTTAGCTGCCTAGAATAAGGGTAAGGAGTTGAAATTTATGGAAAGAATTGCCATTATCTCAGATATTCATGGAAATCTGGAAGCTTTGAAAACTGTCTTGGAGGATATTCAGGCACGAGGAATTTCCCGTATTTTCTGTTTAGGAGATATCATTGCCAAGGGTGTACATATGCATGAATGTGTGGCGCTTGTCAAAAAACATTGTGAAGTCATCATTCAGGGTAACTGTGAAGAATTTTTTTCCAAGGATTATCCTGAGCAGGAAATGACAGAACGCATTAGATTTAATCAGAATCTCTTAACCAAAGAAGACAGAACTTTTTTAAGGCAACTGCCCTTTAGCTATGATTTTTATCTTAGCGGTTCTCTCATTCGTCTTGTCCATGCAACCCCTTGGTCGAATCATAGTTTTATTGGCGCAGCCAGCAGCCTGAAAGAAGAATGTCAGATGTTTCTGCCTACAAAACAAACAAATCCCGATGTTGCGGATATTGTAATTTATGGTCACACCCATACCCCCTATGTCAATAAAGCCTTCCACCGTACGCTCATCAATGCCGGCAGTGTCGGGAATGCTTTAGAAGTGTTTCAGGATGAAGCCCATCCCGGCAGAATTGAAGAGACTTGCAAGGCCTGCTATCTGATTTTGGAAGGCAATTATCAGGAGCAAAACGATGGCCCATTATCCTATACCTATGTGCGTCTCCCTTATGACATTCAAAAAGAATTAAATAATGACATTGCAAATCCGGAAAAAGAATCTTATGCCAAAGAACTGACAACTGGCGCTTATCGAGATATCTCAAAATTAAAATTAAAAATTAAATAACCATTAAAAAACAGAAATATCTTTGCTTAAAACGCCGATATTTCTGTTTTCATTTAAACGATTTCTAATAATTTCGCTGTTTTATATTAGTTTTCACCGTATTTCTTTTTCTTTTTAACTGCCTCACCAGTCAAAACAAGTCCCAGTGCAGAAACAGACAACAAAGTCATCCAAAGCGCTGGATTGCTTGTATCCCCAGTTGCTACAGTAGCAGGCTGTGTCTGGGTATTTGTTGGATTTTCTGTTTCTTCTGGATGAGATGGTGTGTTCGGATTATTTGGATTTTCAGGATCAACTGGATTATCTGGATCCACCGGATGATCAGGATCGACTGGATTATCTGGATCAACTGGATCTTCAGGATCTGTTGGTTCATCAGGTTCCTCTGTCTTCTTTTCTTCTCTTAATTCCCATAATTGAGTTCCATAGAATGGATTTGCTGTTCCGATAACCATCCAGTCTTGTCCGGTTGCGAAAATTCTTAAGCCATGATTATATGGATCATTAAAACCATTGGTTGTTATTGCATCAAAATTAATACCATCTTCTGATACATACATATCAAAGCCGCGTTCCGCAGTTGACAGATACTTCAGAATTTTTCCAAATGCAATCAGATTGTCTTTGGCAAACGCAGAAAGAATATGATCAATTGCCGTTTTCAATGCTTCCGGTATTTTATCAGATAAATCACCATATTCTTTAAAAATATTTTCATATAGTTCAATGAACTCCTGATTGCCCTGTTCATCAAGCATTGCTGCCCAGGAACTTAACTCTGCATTCAACGCAATCATCATCTGTGCTGTATCATCATCTAAAGAATCTGGCATAATATCACCATTCAAGATACCTGTAACTAACGCCTCTGTCTGTTCATCTGTCAGTGTAACTGTTTCTTCAGTATCATCTTCTAAACTATATGCAGTGACTTGGCTGTAACGTTCATTGGCAGCTTCAATAGCTTCCTGAACTAAATCATAAGCTTTCGTTTCTTCATCAAAATCATCCATTAAAGCAATTTCACTGTTTGGATTGATTGCTTTTTTAATCAGTAATTCAACTAACACTTTGATATAGTTGATTTGTGATTCCCATTCTTCAGGTGTCATATTAATAAGATCACCGTTCGTAAACTGTCCAATTGGTTCTAACAAACTGCTGCTGTCAAAAGTACCCAAGTATAATTTTCCATCATATACCGTTGACTGCCAGATGTATTGGTTTTCATGATGTCCAAATCCAGATCCCACGCCAGAAATACCGCCTTCTGGGAACATGGAAGTTGCATCGCCGACTACTAACTCTATATCTTCGTTTTCATCCATACGGTACAGACTCACTGACTGTTCCAGGTTCTTGGCAAGGAACTGAACATTATAATTAAAGAGTACGTCTTCAAGAGCAATTTCAATATCTTCGTATTCTCCAATATAAAGATAACCATCATAAACGACTAGATTGCAGGCACCTGCACGTGTACGTTCTGGATCGATACCAAATGTATATTTGGCATTATCTTTTTCCTGATCACCGACAACACTTGTCCATTGCCAGCTTCCATCTTCATTTTCATCCCCACGCACAATTGCAAAAGACTGCATTGTATGCTCATCCGGTTTATTATCCGGTGTTCCTGTGCAGAGCGCTACATAAAGACTGCCGTTATAATTGACGATTTCCCAAATCGAACCGCCATAAATGCTATCTGAATAATGATAAGCCGGATAGCCAAATAAATCTTCATTTGTGGCGATTGTTTTGAAAGCCAAATCCTCGTCGGATGAATTTGTGGAAATCATAATATATGGGCCTTCAATGCCTACACAGCTTACAACCAGCTGATCATTGTAAACAACCATTCCGCGAATTCCCGTACAAATGCCTTCCTTATAGGCAAGCCCAATATTCTGTAACGTTAAACCAGTATAAACACATCTTATTGAATCAGTTTTAGGATCCACTTCATAAATAGATGGCAAAGCTGGTCTTCCACTCTCACTCACACTGCCGCAGAAATAAAGTTTATCATTAAAGCGGACTGCATTTCTAAAAAGCGGTGCCTGCCCCGTTGTTGCCCGAGACATCAAAAGGGTTGTTTCCCCTGTATTTACATTCACCTTTACCAGGATACCGCCGGAATCAACACCGTCTTCCTGGCCATAAAAGAAAGTTCCATTAAATATAGCCTGCAAAGTTGCTTTCATTACTTCTTTGTCAAATGAGTTGCCCAGCACACTGTCCATTAACTGAAGTGTATTGCCCATTGCCGCATAGCATGTCCCAACATAAACATAATCTTCGTAAGCTGCAGCTGCCCAGGAATAACTCTGACCACGGTCGCCTTGTCCCATATCTTTTTCAGTGACTGCACCATTACCCACATAATCCACAATACCATCCGGAGACGAGGTTGGATTATCAGGGTGAGACAATTTATCAAAAGTATAATCACCTGATGTATATGTATTAGGTGACCGGAATCCCTGGTTCTCTTCGGCATGCGCACTGATGAAGGACACACCATTCAATGCCACAGTAAATGCCAGCAGACCAGAAAGCCACTTTCTAGCAAAAAAACTTTTCATCTCTGTCTTCTACCTCCTTTGAAATTTTCTATCCATCAAAATTATACAAGAATATCCTATGAAGTCAAGAGAAAGGAAAATAACTGATACCTGCAAATCCCATACACAGATTAAATGCTATAAAAAATATTTTTATATAAAAGCATTTATCAGGCAAAGAATATCAACTAAAATTCAACAAACTTAGGAAGTTCATACATGCATTTTATTCACGATTTATGTGCGGTGTTTTTCATTTCATTAAATAGTTTATATGAACTAAAAAAATATAAATAAATGAATAAAAATTAGTTGACAGAAACTAATTTATAAGAGAAAATGAAAGCGGTTAGAATGATTTAACCGGAGAGGAAAATGGGAAAATGAAAAAAGTATTTTCGATGTTTGTCAGTGCTTTGATGGTACTGGCAACATGCTTGTCACCTGTTGGTGCTGCAGATCCCGAAGGCGAATATGAATGCCAGCTGTATGCAGAAGTAACAGATGCAGGCGAGGTCGTTCACAAAATGGTGATCGATTATGGAAGAGGAATGAAAGTTTCCGACGTTACTAAAGAAACTTTCACAGTACACGCAACAGCTTCTACAGAAGCTATTCGTGAGGGTATTGAAGGCGTTATGAGCTATGGCGATTACGACATAGACAGAACGATTGTTAAAGTTGAAACAGATGGTCAATATGTAACACTTTATTTCAACGAAGCAGAAGGCAATACTTTAGCTTACTTAAGTTCTGGCAGAAACTTCCCTGCGGATTTGACTTATACAGTAACACAGAATACACCTGTTAAAGTCAATTACACTGCCCCTGACGGCAGAGAACTTGAAAAAGAATTAACTGGCACTTATACTTGTGATAATACAGTTATCAATGAAGAAACAGCAAAATTTGAATCTGTATTAGTTGAAGACGGCATCAATTACCAGTTCTATGATGCAGGTGATGCCGATTCATTGATCGTTTGGTTCCATGGTAACG
>Ga0129308_1000157_pt1 | contig 118023 bp, 97 predicted proteins | sample L827metagenome_FD_94440 | JGI IMG/M metagenome (GOLD analysis project Ga0129308, IMG submission 94440) | Ring-tailed lemur group fecal microbial communities from Wisconsin, USA - L827 metagenome | ecosystem: Host-associated > Mammals > Digestive system > Large intestine > Fecal | place: USA...
AACAGAGGAAAGAAAAGATGTAGAGAAGCTGTTACAGACTTTTTCGGATTGCGTAAAGTGTTATGAAAATGCGGAAAAGAAAGTGAAGGAGCAGGAAATAGACTGGCATTTCGTACTTGACGCGGCAGGGCTTATTCCGGGAATAGGGGCGGCTTTTGACGGAGCGAATACAGCATGGTATGCAGCAGAGGGAGACTGGAGTAACGCATTGCTGTCCGGGATGGCATTTGCTCCGGGGATTGGTGAAGTCGTTGGAGGCGGAAAAACAGCGGTAAAGGCTGGCGGTAAGGTTATCGGGCATTTGGATGACGTTGCGGACATTGCAAAGGCAGCTGATAAGGCAGAAGATGCGGCGAAAGCGGCAGGAAAGGCGGGGAAAGCAAAAAAGCGTGCCGGAGAGCTTGGGAAGTATGTGGATGAGGCGGTAGAGAGCGGTAGAGGTTCAAGGATATATAAAGATGGATTTGATGAACATTTGATTAAAGGAACCATGGGAAAAGGAAGTAAAGGCGTGATAGGTGGTCATAATTTTGAAGAGTTTAAAAAAGCTCTTTCAGATGCAGGATATAATATTAATGATTGTATTATTAAGATTACGGAACACCCTTCCATTAAAGGAGTATATGAGATTGAATATCGTATTCCAGCAAGGCAATATGGTCCTACTGGAGATTTGGAAATAATACCAAATCAATACAAAACAATTAAATATCCTAAGACTGTCTATGAACCATCTGTTGTTTCTAATGAGCAAATGATTCAATGGGGAAAAGAGGCGATGGAGTCAGGTATAGTTAATGGGAGAAATATTTTTGGATATGCCTCTAATGGACTTAGATTTGAAGGCTATATTGATGAGATAACAGGAGAAATAACAAATTTTTATCCTGTTGTAGAATAGGAGATATATATGTTAACAGATGTAAGATATTTGAAGTTCGATGGAAATGAAAACTTAATAAATAATTTTTATGATATTTTATTTGAATGGAGGGGGGGAAAAGTAATTGATGTATTAAAAGGGTATTGTGAGTTGAAAGGAAATGCGGTAAATGAAGAAATGAGATGTTTTTTTGCAAGCGAATTTCCCCAAAATGATGAAGAATATTTTGGAGAAGAAGGTGTAGCATTTTATTTTGATAGCCCGGTAGTATTAGATGATTGTATAGTTATTCTTACATATAAAGATTTTTTTAAAGTAGTAAGAGAAAGGTATGAAAATCACATAAAAAATACTCAAGACAGTCAGAATGAAATACGAGAATTGTTGGCATGCCTTAGAAAGAACTTAAAAATTGATATTTAATTATGTCTATGCAACTCCTAAGTTCATTTGCCTGCAAATGAATCTATTGATAAAGAAATGGGTGAAATTAAAGGGCGAAAGAAATCTGTCAGCCAATATCAGACATCAAAGAGTGTAAGAAAGAGTATAAGCAGGTAAAGTTTTAAAGCCGTCAGTGCAGGAAAACACCCTGCCCGGCGGCAATTTCCTAATTAATTCAAGTTCTTATAATAGAATATCGCAAGCTGTGTCCGGTCTCTTAATTCCAGTTTTTCCAGAACAGAACTCAGATAGTTGCGGACGGTTCCTTCACTTAAGAAAAGCCTTTCTGCAATTTCCTTATTGCTTAATCCGTCTGCCACCAGTTCAATCAATTCCATTTCCTTTTCGGTAATTCTAAAGGCATTTCCGTCAAACTTTCCGGATTGGTTTAAGAAGCCCGGCAATTTTTCAACCACTTCATTCCCGAATACGCTCTGTCCATTGACAACAGCCTTTAAGGCAGGCAGCAGACTTTCAAAGTCCTGCTTTAAAATATAACCCTTCGCTCCTAAGTGCAGGGCACGGACAATGTATTCATCATCCGAAAAGGTGGTGAGAAACAGGATTTTTGCCTCCGGGTATTGCTTTAAAATTACCTCGGCAGCGTCCAGTCCTGTCATGGTATCCATGCGGATGTCGGATAAGAGGACATCCGGCTGGTGTTTTTCATATAGGGAAATGGCGTCTTTTCCGTTTTTTCCCATATCGGCAACCGTCACTTCCCCGGTTGCTTCTAAAATGGTCTTTAAGGATAAAGAAACCAGATTATCATCATCTACAATTACAATTTTCATTTGCACAACCTCCTCAATGATTATGAATTCTCTTTCGGAACAGAAATAAAAATCCGAAATCCCTGTTGTGTGGTGACGGAAAACTGTCCGTGGAGCTGTTCCACCCGCTCCTGCATATTGATAAGACCAATGCCGGCGCTTCCGGTGGAAATATCCGTGCCATTGTCCTCAATAATAAGCTGATAGAACACAGGGTGCTCCCGGACAGTAATCCGAATCCGCGTAGCATTGCTGTGTCTGGAGATATTCGAAAGTCCTTCCTTTACAATGGCAATGAAGCAGTATTTGATATTTTTCGGAACTGCCCGGCTCATATCGTAATCAATCCGCACATCATAGTCGGTAAAATCCTGCACCAGCGTGTAAAGGGAAGCTTTCAAATCAATGGCGTCGTCATGAAGGTCATGTACGGATGCCCGAATGGAATCCATGGCAAGGGAAAGGGAGTCCTTGAGAGAAGCCAGAGGCTCTTCTAACTGCGGTTCCTTATTAATGGCAATCAGCGCTCCTGCCTGCAGAATGGAGCGGGAAAGCATATGTCCCACATTGTCATGAATTTCTCTTGCAATACGGTTTCGCTCCTTCAGGGTTGCCACACGGATTTCATAATCCTGTTGTTTGATAAGCTCCTGATTTTTCTGGTGCAGCAGCAGATTGTATTCGGTGGAAGTATCCCGAAGCTGCTTAAATTTCTCTTCCAACTGTAACAGATACTGGGTTTTGGATTTCAGGTAAAAAGCCAGCAGGAACAGCAGGGCATACAGAATAAAATAAACCGTATTTCCGGAAGGAGAAATCAGGAAAGCGAACCATACGGCAGCCAGAGGCGCCCAGAACTTTTTCACAGACAGCTCATAGAAAAGCAGGGGCAGGAAAGGGCGTAGTATGGTAAAAACAAGTCCTGCAACAAGGAACATGAAAAACAGCCCCGCCTGTACCGGAAGGACAGGGGATTTTAAAGCCGTAATGGGAAGCATATCCGGATTGCAACAGGTACAAAGGCATAAAAAAGTAAGGGCGCAAAGAAGCGCCAGTACATGAGGAATACCAATGCTGGGATAATAATAAAGCTGAAAAAGAAAACAGCCTGTGAGCAAGACGAATTTATCAATCAAAACACTCATAAAAGTTCTCCTGTTTATTCTTTCAGTAATTTCTATTATAGGATTAGGGTGTCAAAAGTGATTACGGATTTTTGATACTGTAATCATTATAGTATATTGCGTTGGATTAGAAAAGAAAAAAGCTTGTCTGAAAACAAAAAGTGATAATTGTCATCATGGTAAATGACAGTCTTCACTGGTGAGGAAAATGGGTATTTGATAAGATAAGTACAGCCAAAAAAGTACGAACAAAGCAAAGTACTAGCAAAAGTAAAAGTGCAAATAAAGCAAAGTACCAGCAAGAGTAAAAGTACGAACAAAGCAAATTACCAACAAAAGTAAAATTGTAAACAGGAGGAAGATTATGGCAAAGAAGGTAGTAGAAATAGAAAATTTGGTAAAACGATACAAAGAATTAGTGGCACTGGACCATCTAAACCTCTCCGTGGAAGAAGGAGAAATCTTTGGACTGCTGGGACCCAATGGAAGCGGAAAGACAACGGCAATCAGTTGTATTCTGGCGCTTCTTTCCTTTGATAAGGGAAGCGTAAAGGTGTTCGGGGAAGAAATCCAGCCCGACAGCTACAGTATCAAACGCCAGATTGGTGTGGTACTCCAGAATGTGGCAGTATTTGAAGAACTGACGGTGCAGGAAAACATTGATTATTTCTGCGGATTGTATGTAAAAGACAAAGCCACCAGAAAGAAATATGTGGAGGAAGCCATTGCATTTGCAGGCTTGGAGGAATTTCGAAAATTCCTTCCGAAAAAGCTTTCCGGCGGTCTGCTCCGGCGGCTTAACATTGCCTGCGGAATTGCGCATAAGCCCAAGCTGATTATTTTAGATGAGCCTACGGTGGCGGTTGACCCACAGAGCCGGAACCGGATTCTGGAAGGGATTCAGAAGCTGAATAAGGAGGGAGCTACCATCATTTACACTTCACATTATATGGAAGAGGTGGAGCAGATTTGCAGCAGAATCGCTATTTTGGATAAAGGAAGATGCGTGGCATCCGGCAGCAAGGAAGAACTAAAGGCAATGATTAAGACAGGAGAAAAGATACATATGGAGGCTGCAAAGCTGGAGCCGGAGGAGTTGGAAGAAATCAGGGCATTACAGCATGTATATCAGGTGGAATATGACAAAGGCATGCTGGAGATTCGATGTAGCGGCGGCAAGCACAATCTGGTAAGAGTATTAGATTATTTCCGGCAAAAAGAGATTAGCTTTGGAAGAGTTTATACGGAGCTTCCAACACTCAATGATGTATTTTTGGAAATCACTGGAAAAGAACTCCGGGATGGGGAGTAAGGAGGTGCGGCATGTTTTTACGAAACTATGGTTATGCCCTGATTCGTGGTGTCAGGCAGAAAGAGATGATATTCTGGACAATTTTGTTTCCGATTATATTGGGAACCCTGTTTAAAGCAGTCATAGGAGGTATCTATGAGCAGGATTATCTGTTTCGTCAGATTCCTGTGGCATGTGTGGCGGGAGAAGAGCCGCAGCAGGAATTTGAAACACTTTTAAAGGAACTGGAAGAGGAAGAAGAATTAATCAGGGTACAATATTTAGAACGGGATGAGGCGGAGGAACTGTTAGAGCAGGGGGAAATCAAGGGGATTTTTCAGAATGATAAGGAAATCACCCTCATTGTAACGGAAGAAGGCACGGGTACCAGTATTCTGAATAGTATTCAGCAGCAGTACCAACAGGTGGTACGCGCATTTTCCAATATTGCTGCAGAGCATCCTGAGAAAATAGAAGCAGCGGTAAAAAGCGTAGGAGAGCAGTGGAATTATCTGAAAGAGAGCAGCATTACGTCAAATGAAATGAATCCCATAAAAGACTTTTTCTACGCACTGCTTGCCATGAACTGCCTGTATGCAAGCTTTACCGGAGTAATCTGTGCTGTAGAATATAAGGCGAATCTGTCCTCGCTGGGCGCCAGAAGAGTAGTGGCAAGTACCAATCGTTTTGCGCTTCTTTTGGCAGAGATATGTGCAAAGGTTACGGTTCAGTTTGGCTGTACGGTGGTCAGTATTTGTTATCTGCAGTATATCATGAAAGTTTCTATGGGAAATGATGTCCTTCGGATTGCATTGATTTTACTGGCAGGAAACGCATTTGGCGTGATGTTTGGCTTCTTTATTGGAAGTATCGGAAAAATGAAAGAAGCGGTGAAGGAAGGTCTGTGCGTGTGTATTACCATGCTGTGCTGTTTTCTGGCAGGACTTATGGTGGAAAATATGTATCAGACGGTAGAGGAAAGTGCGCCCATCATAAACCGTATCAATCCGGCAGCATTGATTACAAAAGCATTTTACAGTCTGAATATCTATGAAACCTATACCAGATATAATCAATGCATTATCATGCTTCTGGCAATGACCGGGGTGTTGTGTATCGGGTCGTACCTGTTGGTAAGGAGGGAACGTTATGCAAGTATTTAAGGCATTTTTGAAGATTTTAAACCGAAATAAAACAGCTATGATAATCTATCTGGTGATTTATCTGGCGCTTACCGTGGCAATGTCCGGAAGCCAGGCAAAAAACGATGCCTCTGATTTTTCCCAGGTGTCTCTGGTGATTGGAACAGACAATCAGGACAAGGGAGAGCTGGGAGAAGCGTTGGTGGAATATCTTTCGGGAAAAAATACCATAAAGGAAATCCCGTCAGACCGTGAAGAGCTTTTAGACGCCATGTATTATCGGCGGATTCAGTATGTGCTGGTGATACCATCGGATTTTACGGAAAGGTTCATGGCAGGAGAGCGGGAAGATGTTTTAGAGGGAACGGTAGTGCCGGGAAATAATACGGCGTACCTAACGGAGATGGAAGTAAACGAATTTTTAAAGACATTGGGTATGTACGCAGATGGAGGTTTTTCCGCTGAAGAAGCAGCCGAACAGACGCTTTGGGATATGCAGGAGGAAGCGAAGGTGGAATTTTTAAATCAGACGGATACGGTGGAGCTGCCGGACGCCTATTATTTTTTCCGTTTCCTGCCTTATATCTTAGTTTGTGTGATGGTGGTGAGCCTGAGTGCAGTACTCATGGCATTTAATGAGAAAAACATGGATGCCAGGAACCGCTGCTCGTCCATGTCATTTTTTAAACGGAATCTTCAAATGGTGTTGGGAAGCATGGGGATTATGCTGTTGGAATACATTTTCTTCATGATACTGGCATTTATCGTGTATCCTGAGGATATGAAGAGTACCGGAGGATTGTTAGGGATGCTGAATGCGCTGGTGTATATGCTGGTGGCTCTTGGCGTTGCGTTTTTTGTGGGAAGACTGGCGCGAAACAGTGGAGAGCTTAACATGATTGCAAACGTGGTGGGGCTGTCCTTTGGTTTCCTGGGCGGCGTATTCGTTCCCGTGGAGCTTATGAGCGGCGGAGTCCTGAAGGTGGCGAAGTTTGTGCCATCCTACTGGTATGGAAGAACCAATGAAACCATCTGGAAAATGGAGAGCCTTGCAGAGGCGGGAGACATTTATCCGAATATGCTGGTAACCGGAGCCTTTGCGGTGGCGGTAATTGCAGCGGCGATGGTGGTGAACCGGCTGAAAGCAAGAAGTGCATAGGAAAATGGGAATTTCGTTAGAAGCGTATTTAATAACATAGAAATGCCGCCGGCAGTGCAGAAAAATGCCCTGCCCGGCGGTATTTTTGTATTTGTTATGTCATGAATTAAGAATTAGGGTGCAAATTTCACGGTGTTGTGTTAGTATGTTAAATAGAATAAATGTTGTACTTCTGCAATGACTGGATATGAAAATTTCGTTTCAAAGGAGGAAACCATGGTAGTAAAAACTGCTGTACTAAAAGAACTCGAAGAACTTTACGCTGCATCCGGCAACCAGCTGTGTGTGCTGTACGGGCGGGCAGATTCGGAAAAAGAACTGTTAATCAAGGCATTTGTCCGGGAAAAGAAATATTTTTACTATCGTGCGAGACAGGCATCGGCAGAACTGCAAAAGACCATGATGGGGGAGGAAATTGCAAAGACCTTTGATGTGGCGTTAAAAAAATTTACCTATGAAGAGTATTTTAACCGGGTAAAAAGCGGAAATCCCAGCAAGCTGGTCATTGTCATAGACGAGGTGCAGTATATCGCCAAAAAAGACCCGGAATTTATGGCGGCAATGTTAAAGCTGAAAGCAAAACGCCTTTATCCGGGACCTGTGATGGTGCTGCTTTTAAGTTCTTCCGTTTCCTGGGTGGAAAAAGAGATGACCGCCTGCATCGGTGAGGAAGCGGACAAAAAAATAGACAAAAAAATCAAGCTGAGCCACCTGAACTTTCTTGAGGTGGTCCGGGCGCTGCCGGAGTATTCCGTCAGCCAGTGCATCGAGGTTTACGGCGTGGCGGGCGGTGTGCCGGGTTATATCAACCACTGGAATACAAAGGCGGATTTAAGAACCAACATCTGCCGTCTGATTTTATCGCGAAACGGTTATATGTACAACCAGGCGGAAACCATCATCGGAACCCAGCTTCGGGAGCTGTCGGTGTATGACACGATTCTCGCCTGTATTGCAGCAGGGCAGGACAAGCTGAATGATTTATATTTAAAAACCGGATTTTCCAGGGCAAAAATCAGCGTCTATATGAAAAATCTCAGCGCTTCGGATATTATCCAGAAAGTGGTTTCCTTTGAAACCGGAGGCTGGGACAATGCGAAAAAGGGCGTTTACCGTATTCGGGATAACTATGTGAATTTCTGGTTCCGCTTTGTCTACCCACACCTTTCGGACTTGTATGTGATGAGTCCGGAGGAATTTTATGATGCCCACATTGCGCCGGATATCGAAGAATATTTAAACCGTTATTTTGTGGAAGTCTGCATGGAATATCTGGGACTTTTAAACCTTACGGGAAAACTCCCCATGAAGATTACCAAAATGGGTACCTGGGTGGGAAAAGAAGGCACCATTGATATTATCGCCCAGAACAGCATCCGGGAAAACCTGGTGGGGCTCTGCAACTGGGACAAGCCGGAACTGACCCTTGCCATGTGCGAGGATTTATTTAAAAATATGAAAAAGGCGAAGATTGATGCGAAATATTATTTCCTGTTTTCCGCCAAAGGATTTGAGTCTGAATTAATAGAGAGGGCGGAACAGGACAAGCGTTTTCTTCTCATAGATATGAATGAACTGTAGGAGGATTGGATTTTGGCTAAGTCATTGATTATAACGGAGAAACCAAGCGTGGCGCAGGAGTTTGCGCGAATCCTTGGCGTCTCCGGGCGAAATGACGGATACATAGAAAACGACAGCTATGTCATCACCTGGTGCGTGGGACATCTGGTGGAGATGGTTTATCCGGAAGAATATGATGAGAAATACAAAAAATGGAAATTGGAGGATTTGCCGTTTTTACCGAAGGACTATAAATACAACGTGATTCCAAATGTCAGCAGGCAGTATGACGTGGTACATAAAATGCTGCACCGGGAGGACATTGAAAGGGTTTACTGGGCAGGTGATGCGGGAAAAGAAGGACAGACCATCGAGGAAAATATCCGCCGCTTCGGCGGGGTCAGAGAGGGCATGGAGGAGCTGCGTGTCTGGATTGATTCCCAGACGGAGGAAGAAATCCTGCGGGGCATGAGGGAGGCGAAGCCCATGTCGGAATACGACAATCTGGCAAATTCCGGCATTATGCGCACCATAGAGGACTACGCCATGGGAATCAATTTTTCCAGAGTGATGTCCGTACAATACGGAAAATTGTTAAATGATGCGGCGGCAACCCAGAGCTACACCGCCATTGCCGTGGGACGGGTTATGACCTGCGTTTTGGGAATGGTGGTAATCCGTGAGCGGGAAATCCGTAATTTTACGGAAACGCCTTTTTACCGTGTTGTGGGAAGCTTTTCCGCATCAGACGGCGCACAGATAGAAGCAGAATGGAAAGCAGTGGAGGGTTCAAAATATTTCGAATCTCCCCTTCTTTATAAGGAAAACGGCTTTAAAAAGCAGGAGAGCGCCGAAACGCTCATCGAAGAGGTGACAGGAAAGCGTGCAACGGTGGCTTCCGTCGAGCAGTATACCAGCAAAAAGCGTGCACCGCTTCTGTTTAACTTAGCGGAATTACAGGCGGAATGCTCCAAACGTTTCAAAATCAGCCCGGATGAAACCCTGCAGGTGGCGCAGGATTTATATGAGAAAAAACTCACCACCTATCCGAGAACAGACGCAAGGGTGCTTTCTTCTGCGGTGGCAAAGGAAATCGGACGGAATCTAAACCGGCTGAAGGGCTATGAACCCACCCGCAGCTATGTGGAACAGATTTTAAAAGGAAATTCCCACTATGGCATTGCCAAAACCCAGTACACGGATGACTCGAAAATCACGGACCATTATGCCATCATTCCCACGGGGCAGCTTACGGAATTAGAAGGCTTAAACGAATTGCAGCGGAAGGTTTTTGATTTGATTGTCCGGCGTTTCTTAAGCATTTTTTATCCTCCGGCGGAGTATGAGACGGTAAAGCTGGTGGTGGAAATCGAAAAAGAACGTTTCTTTGCCTCTGCGCGGGAGTTGAAAAAGCCGGGCTTTTTAGATATTGTGGGACGCCCGAAAAATGAGGGCGAAAATGAGGAAGAAAAGGAAAGCCCCGGACTTCTGCAGGCGGCAAAACAGTTAAAAACCGGAGATGAGCTTTTTGTCCATGGCTTTGAATTAAAAGAGGGAAAAACCAATCCGCCCAAACGCTATACCTCCGGCTCCATGGTGCTTGCCATGGAAAATGCAGGACAGCTCATTGAGGAAGAGGAGCTGCGGGAGCAAATCAAAGGCTCCGGCATCGGGACTTCCGCCACAAGAGCGGAAATCATCAAAAAACTGGTGCGTATCGGTTATCTGAATTTGAATAAAAAGACCCAGATTTTATCTCCGGAGCGGCTGGGGGAGATGGTATTTGAGGTGGTGAGCATGACGGTGCCCGCATTGCTGAACCCGAAAATGACAGCCTCCTGGGAAAAGGGCTTGGACGGTATCACAAGAGGCACCGTGGTGATGGAGGATTACCGCCGGAAGCTGGAGGATTTTATCCGAAAAGAAACGGTGTCCATGATTGAGAAAAATCTGACGGAGCAGATTGCCGCCCGGATTCATCCGTTTGTGGGAAAAGGGGGCAGAGGCTTAGCGGCGAAGAAAAGCATTGGCGTTCCCTGCCCGGTTTGCGGCGGCGGGATGGAGACAACGCCCTTTGGCTATGGCTGCAGCAACTATAGGAGAGATGGCAGCGGCTGTAAATTTTCCATCGGAACCATCGCAGGAAGGGATTTGGAGGAAGAGGAAGTGAAAACCCTTCTGACCGAGGGGAAAACCGGGGTGCTGCAGGGCTTTGTTTCCAAATCCAGAAAACGTTTTTCTGCGGCGCTGGTGTTAGAAAAGGACGAGGAGGGAAAAACGAACATTACCTTTGATTTTTCCCAGAATCAGCCGGAGGTTTTAGAGGGGCTGTCCTGTCCGGTCTGCGGGGCGGCAATGGAGATTACCCCCTTTGGCTACAGCTGCGTGAAGCATCGTGAGAATCCGGAGGAATGTTATTTTTCCATCGGAAAGATAGCGGGAAAATCTTTGAGCGTGGATGATTTGACCGACCTTTTAACGAAGGGGAGAACCGATGTGTTAAAGGGCTTTACCGCCAAAAATAAAAAGAAATTCCAGGCTGCCTTAGTTCTTGAAAACGGGGAGGACGGCAGAAAGACGGTCAGCTTTGATTTTTCTCAGAATGAAGCGGAAATTTTAGAGGGGGTGCAGTGCCCCATGTGCGGCGGCGCCATCCAGAAGAAATCCTTCGGTTATGGCTGTGCCAACTATGAGACGGGGAATCCCGAAAGCTGCCGCTTTGCCATCGGAACCTTAGCGGAAAAGGACTTGACGGAAGCCCAGGTGAAGCAGCTGCTTTTAGAGGGCAGAACGGAAACCATCCGCGGCTTTAAGTCCAAAACCGGGAAAAAATTTGATGCCTGTGTGGCGCTGGTAACCGGAGAGGACGGCAGAAAAGCGCTGAAATTTGATTTTGAGCATGTGGAGGCAAAAAAGGTGAAGGATGTTGCCTGTCCTTTGTGCGGAGGAGATATTGTCCAGACGCCCTTTGGCTTTGGCTGTGCCAATTATTCTAAGGATAATCCGGAAAGCTGCCGTTTCTCCATTGGGAAAATGGCGGAAAAGGCATTGACAGAGGCTCAGGTGAAGCAGCTTTTGACAGAGGGCAGAACCGGAACCATCCGCGGCTTTAAGTCGAAAGCAGGAAAGAAATTTGACGCGAGGGTGGCGTTGAATAAAGACGAAAACGGAAAAGTCACCGGGTTGAAATTTGACTTTACGGATTTAGAAGCGCCCAAGCTGAAGGACGCAGTTTGTCCGGTCTGCGGCGGAGATATGGTAAAAACACCTTTTGGCTACGGCTGCGCCAATTATTCTAAGGATAATCCGGACAGCTGTCGTTTCTCCATCGGGCAGATTGCGGGGGTAAAATTAAAAGAAGCGCAGGTAAAAGAGCTTTTGACCAAAGGAAAAACAGGTGTGATACAGGGATTTGTGGCAAAGACGGGAATGAAATTTGATGCACCGTTAAAGCTTACCGCAGAGGGGCAGATTGCCTTTGACTTCCCGGAAAAACCGAAACCTGTGGAAACCACCGTTCCCTGCCCCCGCTGCGGGAAGCTTTTGCAAAAAAGCCAGTGGTATTATGAATGTGAGTGCGGTTTTAAGGTGTCCCACACCGTGGCGAAGGTGCCGCTGTCTGAGGAAGTGATAAGAGAACTTTTTGAGACGGGAAAAACAAAGGCGAAGGTCACCGGATTTGTGTCAAAAGCCGGGAACCAGTTTGATACCTGCCTGAAATATGAGGAGGAACGGATATCCTTTGACTTTGACAATCCGGGAGAGGGCGGTACGGAAAAGGAAAAGCCATTCTATGAAGAGACAGAGCAGCCTACGGCAGATGATATGTCACGGTTTGACAGCTATGCAGATGACATGGCGGCGGAGCAGGCGTTAGAGGAGGGGGAACAGCTTGCCGGAAGCAATTTTTTAGATGAGTTTATGCCATAGGAAAGATAAGGAAAGGTCAAATGCATTGTAAATGTTGAAGTTGGACGCAGGAATAGAGTATAATAGTAACAGTAATGAGATAGGGAAGGAAAGGGACTGAAGAAGTGGAACAGACAAAATACAGAGTTTTGAATAGAGACGTTATTAAGTATATTGCAATGTTTGCAATGCTGCTAAACCATATAGCCAACGTATTTCTGGAAAGCGGTACGCTGCTGGCGGAAATTTTTCTGGACATCGGTTATTTTACAGCCATCACCATGTGCTATTTTCTGGTGGAGGGATACCGTTATACCCATTCCAAGCTGCAGTACGGGCTTCGGCTGTTTGTGTTTGCGCTGATTTCCCAGATACCGTTTCGGATGGCATTTCCCCTTGGCGGCGGGCTGAACATGATATTTACACTGTTTATCTGCTTCCTGATTCTTGTGGTAAGGGAAAAGGTGAGCAACCGGGTATTGAGCGTGATTTTGCAAATCGTGCTGGTGTTTGTAACCATAAACGGCGACTGGCCTCTTTTTGCGGCAGTGTTTGTCATTATGTTTGACAGCTGGTGGGGGAATTGGAGGAATATCTGGCACGCCTACGGGATTGCCATGGTTACATTTGGCGCAATGAACCTGATGTCGGGAATTTCCATGTACGGACTGCCGAAAGCAGTGCTATGCGCCCTTGGCTCCTGTCTTGGAATGCTGGCGTCGGGATTGGTCATTCAGTATTTTTATAATGGAAAGCGTGCAGAACACGGAAGAAATATTTCAAAGTGGTTCTTTTATATTTTTTATCCGGGACATCTTCTGGTTTTGGCGCTCATACATACATGGATGGAGACCGGCAATTTTGTGACGTTTTAAAGCTAATATAAGGTTGGGTATGGAGATTTTTGTAATGTAATGAGCGCAAGACAGAGGAACGCGTTTACACGTTTGGGAAATGCAGGTCATGTGCCGTTTTTTGCACATGATATAAGGAGATAAAAGAAGAAGCCACAGTATGGCAGAAGGTGAGGAAAATAGAAAAATGGAACAGGCAAAAATCAGTAACTTATACGATTTGAACGAGACAATCGCAAAGGATTATCTGGCACAGTTTACTTACCCATGGGAGGCGTTAAAGGGTATCAGTGATTTTATCAAAAAATTAGGTCCGACCCTCGATCCTGAAAAATTCGAGCAGCGCGGGGAGGATATCTGGGTGGCAAAGAGTGCGAAGGTAGCCCCTACCGCATGTCTGAATGGCCCTTTGATTATCGACGAGGAGGCGGAAATCCGTCACTGTGCCTTTGTCCGGGGCAGCGCTATTGTGGGAAAGGGTTCTGTGGTGGGAAATTCTACGGAGCTTAAGAACGACATTATTTTCAATTCTGTTCAGGTGCCCCATTACAATTATGTGGGAGATTCTATTCTGGGTTACAAATCCCATATGGGGGCAGGCTCCATTACCTCAAATGTGAAATCCGATAAGACCCTGGTGGTGGTAAAGGACGGCGAAGAAAAGATTGAGACAGGGCTGAAAAAATTCGGCGCCATGCTAGGCGATCATGTGGAGGTGGGCTGCAATTCCGTTTTAAATCCGGGAACGGTTATCGGAAGAAACAGCAATGTCTACCCGCTTTCCTCCGTCCGCGGGGTGGTGCCTGCAAATTCTATCTATAAGAACAGGAATGAGGTCGTGGAAAAACAGTAGGACATATGGGGGTAAGTTATGAAAAAGGGATTGCTTCTTCTGCTGGTTACGGCGGCTGTTGCAGTGGCCGGGTGCGGCAATGAAGGTAAAAATAGCAGCGCTGCTGCGGAAATTGAAAATGAATCCAGTGAAGCTGCTGAGAATAATTCTTTGAACGACAAAGGGAAAAGCGTATCCGGCGAAGCAGCGGAGGATATTTCTCTAAATACAGAGGGAACTGTTGTTACCTGGCAGGAAATCAGTGTCACTCTGCCGGACGGCTGGCAGGGAAAATATGTCATGGAGGAAACGGAGGAGGGATTTTTCCTTTATCAGAAAGCCTCCTATGAGATGTCAGAGGGAGCAGGGTATCTCTGCGGTTTTGTCAGATTAAAGGAATGGCTGAACTATGGAACCGGGGAGAAGCTGCTTGCCTACACGGACGATGGAAACCTGTACTATCTGATGCAGCCGACGGATTTTCCCTGTGCCACGGAAACCGGAGAGTGTGCCGAAGAGTATCAGAATATGGAGGAACAGGTGGCGGAGATTGCAGATAGTGTGCGGATTGAGGCACAGGGGCTTCATTTTGATATGGAGCAGTATCGTATACCTGTCAGCAGCAGTATCCCTTTGACGAGGGATATGCTTTCCAATATGTCCGATAATGAACTATGGATTGCAAGAAATGAGATTTATGCGAGACATGGCAGAGGATTTACCAATGTTTATCTGCAGGCATGGTTTGACGCCTGTTCGTGGTATGAGAAAACATCAGAAGCGGATGAGTTTGACGATACAGTTTTAAGCCGGATGGAAAAGGACAATCTGGCAGTTATTAAGGAAGCGGAAGAGGAGTATCTTAAGGAGCATCCTTATCCGAAGGAATACCCGACGGGAATAACGGTAAAGGAAGATATTTCCGGTGACGGAGCGGCAGAGGAAATCCGCTATGAGGTGGCAGAGAAAAATGACTATGAATTTGAATGTATTCTCACGATTGACGGAACCGCTTATGACCTGAATGAGGAAGGACTGTTTATTACTCCTGTGGCGGATGTCTTTTATGTGACGGATATCTTAGAAAGCTCGCCGGGGCTTGAGATTGCGGTGCTGGATATGGGACCAAGCAGCGATTATGTGACGCATTTTTACCGCTATGATGGCAATGGGTTAAACGATATCGGGGAGGTGGCGGGTTTTCCGTTCCGGGAGCAGAATAACGGAAGAAATGGCTTTACCGGACAAAATGTTATTTGCGGGACAGTGCGGATGGATTTGATAGAAACCTGTTATTTAGACGGCAGCTGGTGGTATGATGAAACGGAGCAGCGGCTTGTTTATCATGAGGACGGAATGCACCGCTATCAGCCGAACACGGCGCATCAGCTTTTCGTGGATTTGCCGCTGTGGGATATTATGACCGGAGAGGAAGGGCAGACGATATCTGCCGGGCAGGAGGTATTTTTCCTGTATTCCGATATGGCGGAGTGGATTTTTGTCCGGGCAAAGGACGGCACAGAAGGATATATTAAGGTACAGGACGGAGAAATTTTAAACGTAAAAAAACCGGCGGCGGAAGTGTTTTCCGATTTGAATTTTTTTGATTGAGCGGCGGAAATAGTTTTCAAGCTGAATTTTTTTGATTGAATGGCGAAAGTATTTTCCAATCTGAATTTTGATTGAGCGGCGGAGGGGGAACTATATGACACACAAAGAAAAAGCAGGGCAACTGCTACATCAGCAATATCATTGTACACAGGCGTTATTTGGAGCGTTTGCGGAAGATTTTGGACTGGATTTAAAGACAGCTTTTAAAATCAGCACTTGTTTTGGCGGGGGAATGCGCCAGGGAGGTACCTGCGGCTGTATCACCGCAGCGTTGCTGGTGTTAGGAATGGCACTGGGGTTTTATGATTCTCAGGACAGGGAGAAGGAGGTTTACGGCAATCAGAAAACCGATGAATTTATTCAACGTTTTACGGAGCGTATGAACGGTGTCGTTAATTGCCGGGATATTCTGGGAAAGGATATTTCCAAGCCGGAGGAGTTAGCCGTTATCCGCAAAGAAGGACTGATTTTACAGAAATGTCCCGAAGCATTGAATATCAGTATTGAAATTTTGGAGGATATGCTGGCGGAGCATTTTCAGTATGTGAAGGAAACCAGCATTAATCTGGAGGATATTCCGGAGGATGACGAGATGGAGGTTGTCCTTAAGAGCTTTAATAAGCTCCGCCGTTTCCGGAGAAATGTGAACCAGCTGTTGTTTTCTTCCGCAAAAGAAATTGGGTTTATTCAGTTTGATATCCGCAAATTTAAAATTGTCAACGACCTTTATGGAGAAAGGTTCGGGGATGAAATCTTAGAGTTTATCATTAGCCAGCTAAAGGAAATCTGCCATAAGGAGCAGTTTTTTATCAATCTGCGCAGCGATGTCTTTATGGTGGTGACGGAGTATGACAGCGAGGAAGAACTGGTGGATTTTGTGCACCGGTTAGACGGCAGAATCTGCTGCTTCAAAGAGGTAAAGCTTCAGATGTCCTATGGAATTTATACCGTAGAGGATAAGGAAATGGAGCTGCGGCAGATGGAGGACCGGGCAGCGATGGCAAGGAAGGCTGCCAAAAACAATGTGGTCAGCAATATTTTGTTTTACAGGGAGCAGTTTAAGGAAACTCTGTACAACAGGAAATTCATTGAGGAAAATATGCAGACGGCGATTACAGAAGGGCAGTTTTTGATGTACTTACAGCCGAAATACAGCATTTCCCAGAATAAAATCATCGGTGCGGAGGCGTTAGTAAGGTGGCGTCATCCTGAGCGGGGCATGATTTATCCCGACCAGTTTATCCCGATTATTGAGGAAAACGGGTTTATCCAGAAGGTGGATTATTACATATGGGAGGCGGCGTGCCGCTTTATCCGGAAGTGTGGGGAAACGGGGATTACCTCCTGTCCCATCTCTGTCAATGTATCGAGGATTCACCTGCGGGACAACGAGTGTATGCAGGTGCTTTCGGATATGATTGAAAGAAATGGGATTCCCAGAGAACTGCTAGAGCTTGAAATCACGGAGACAGCAAACGACCAGCAAATCAGTGCAAAGGCGCTGCAGCTGAAAGACGCAGGTTATACGCTTTTGATGGATGATTTCGGCAGCGGGTATTCCTCTTTAAATATCCTGTTGGAGACGCCCTTTGACGTAATTAAGTTAGATAAAAAATTTATGGAAAATATGATGGTTTCGGATAAGGGCAGGCTTATTCTTGAACAGGTGGTCATCATGGCGGATAAGTTAAACCTTGGTCTTTTGGCGGAGGGCGTCGAGACAAAGGAGCAGGTGGAGCAGTTAAAAAAGATTGGCTGCGACCAGGTGCAGGGGTATTATTATGCGAAACCCATGCCGGAGGAGGAGTTTTTTGATTTGTTAAGGCGGCAGTATAAGAAATAGGCTGGCGGGCAGGTTTCAAATTATGACATACTTTAAACTGTTCGGATTGAAGGAGGCAGCCTTTTTCTGCTATATTTTTGGCAGGGAATGGCGGCATGTTTTGAAGGTGGGGAGCTATGGATAGAAATGTAAATATTATTGTTGGACTTAATGGGGAAAAGATTGTCTTAATCAATGATATTCGGTTTAAAGGAAAGAAAAGAGAAGATTGGAAAGAGGTGGAGAATTACCTTAAAGAGTATGTCGGGGAATTTTATCAAATTGAGGAAACCTCCGAGAAAATCTTTATTTCCAGTAGTTTCCCGGATGAATATGCGGGCTCTGAAAGCGGAATCGCTCTGAAAGGTGCGGTTGCAAAGGCAAATGCGGCACAGGGGATTCCCGAACTGATTCAGATTGCTGCAAATGAAGAGCACGCAGAGAATGTGAAAAAGAAGCATGAAAAAGATGCGAAATATGGCTGGTATCGGTATGATGTAAGGTTTGCGTTGCCGGTATATGATGATAAAAGTGGTGAAGTCTGCCGATACAATATCTTTTTCGCAAGGATGTTGGTACGCCATGATGCGGATGGGAAAAAATATCTTTATGATTTGTTAGCAATAAAAAAAGAAACGAGCAGCCCGCTTGAGTAAAAATACTGTACGGTGAAAACCCATTTCTTCTAAAAACCATTCTAAGGGGAAACATCATTTTTGTCAATAGAGAGGTGGGGAAAAATTCGGTGTTTCAAAAAAATATAGCAAATGGGGCTAAGACTATAGAATACATCAAGTACAAGTCAGAATAATATAAAATTTATAAATCTATGAAATTGTACTTGATGTATTCTACAAAATGTGCGAAAATATATAAGGTATGTTAAATGTATAACAAAGTCTGATACATACAGTTCTATTAAGTGAAAGGAGTCTTAAAATGATTTACACTAAGGAAGTTGAAAACATGTGTCCTGTAGCAAAGGGCGCAAAACATGAACCAGCTCCAATCCCGGAAGAGGGAAAATGGGTTCATTCCAAAAAAATTGAAGATATTTCAGGTTTTACACATGGTGTAGGCTGGTGTGCACCTCAGCAGGGTGCCTGCAAGCTTTCATTAAATGTAAAAAACGGTGTTATCGAAGAAGCATTAGTTGAAACCATCGGATGCTCCGGTATGACACACTCTGCAGCTATGGCAGCAGAAATTTTACAGGGTAAAACCATTCTCGAAGCATTAAATACCGACCTGGTATGTGATGCTATCAATACAGCAATGAGAGAGTTATTCTTACAGATTGTTTACGGACGTACACAGAGTGCATTCTCTGATGACGGTCTTGCAGTAGGCGCAGGTCTGGAAGATTTAGGAAAAGGACTTCGTTCTCAGGTTGGTACTATGTACGCAACTAAAGAAAAAGGTGTTCGTTACTTAGAGATGGCAGAGGGATATGTTACAGGCATCGCTCTGGATGAAAATAACGAAGTAATCGGATATCAGTTCGTTTCTCTCGGAAAAATGACCGACTTCATCAAAAAAGGTGATGACCCCAACACAGCATGGGAAAAAGCAAAAGGTCAGTATGGTCGTGTAGCAGATGCTGCTAAGATTATCGACCCACGTGTAGAGTAAGGAAAGGAGAAACGAAAATCATGGCATTATTTGAATCATATGAAAGAAGAATTGACCAGATTAACGCTGTATTAAACAGCTATGGTATCAGCTCCATCGAAGAAGCTGAGAAAATTACAAAAGATGCTGGACTTGACGTATACGACCAGGTAAAGAAAATCCAGCCAATCTGTTTTGAGAACGCTTGCTGGGCTTATACTGTAGGTGCAGCTATCGCAATCAAAAAAGGATGTACAAGAGCTGCTGACGCTGCTGCAGCTATCGGTGAGGGACTTCAGGCATTCTGTATCCCGGGTTCTGTTGCTGACCACAGAAAAGTAGGTTTAGGACATGGTAACCTTGGAAAAATGTTATTAGAGGAAGAGACCGAGTGCTTCTGCTTCTTAGCAGGACATGAGTCTTTCGCAGCTGCTGAGGGCGCTATCGGTATCGCCGAGAAAGCAAACAAAGTACGTCAGAAACCGTTACGCGTTATCTTAAACGGTTTAGGAAAAGACGCAGCTCAGATTATTTCCCGTATCAACGGATTTACCTTCGTTGAGACAAAATACGATTACAAAGAAGCAAAAGTAAACGTGGTATATGAGAAAGCATATTCTGACGGACTTCGCGCAACTGTAAAATGCTACGGCGCTGATGATGTTCAGGAAGGTGTCGCTATCATGCACTTAGAGAACGTTGGCGTTTCTATCACAGGTAACTCCACCAACCCGACACGTTTCCAGCATCCGGTTGCAGGTACCTACAAGAAAGAATGTATCGAGCAGGGCAAGAAATACTTCTCTGTAGCATCCGGCGGTGGTACAGGACGTACCTTACATCCGGACAACATGGCAGCAGGTCCGGCCTCCTATGGTATGACAGATACAATGGGACGTATGCACTCTGACGCACAGTTCGCTGGTTCTTCTTCCGTACCGGCTCACGTTGAAATGATGGGTCTTATCGGTATGGGTAACAACCCAATGGTTGGCGCTACAGTTGCAGTTGCTGTTTCCATTGAGGAAGCTCATAAGGCAGGTAAGTTCTAAGAAATACAAGGGTTCTGAGAAAAGATGAAAGGCTCCCGCAGGTCAATCGAAAACAAATGGAATTTGACCGCGGGAGTTTCCTTATGCGGTCATAAAATCTGACTTTTTGAAATTAGTACGTTTTTGTGTGTTTTAGATAAAAAATGCGAATGACATAGTTGCCTGCTATGTATGAAAAGGGTTAGACGGAGATGACAGGGGCAATTAGCCAATCGAGTAGGGGAGAGAAAATCTCCCCTACTCGATTTTTATATGAATAAATTTTAGGGGCAGGCATGATTTGTATGAATCACACCTGCCCCTGTGTAGGACTATCTATTTCCCGACAGCTTCCTTAATTTAATGATAAAATCTTGGTTGCCAAAGAATTTTGCTTCTTGGGTGAAACGGATGCTTGGCTTTTAAAAGCGTCCAAAGGATATTCCCAAGACCATTCTGTTCTATAACCACAGTCACAGGTTTGAATGATTTTTGCTGAATCACTTGTAAAATAAATAGTTTCTCCATAGCCTGTTTTAAAGTTATGTTTGTGATAGATGTATAAAATTTTTGAGGGAAGTTCAAGGTCTATTGTTTGATAATAGCCGGGGGTATTATAGGAGACCTTGGCTTGGATCGTTTTCCATTCGAGAACTTGTTTGTCCACTATGAAGTAGTTGCTGTTGTAAGGTCCTGCTGGGGTCGTTGCTATCTGGGCTATGGACCATTCTGCTGAATTAATAGCTTTTTGCCATGAGGAAAAATTACTAAACGATAGCGTTTTTATTTCAGAGTAATAGGAGTCATTATTATCATGGTAATATTGATTGCCAGATATGATGATTTTCCATTTTTGATTATTGCCGTTATTTTTTTCATATACCTGTACATTTGTTTCGTTTTGAGTCATTCCTGCGTAGACATCTAAGTAGTATCCCAGTTTATTTTGGATATAGTAATATCCATCTCCTGCGTCAATAAAGCGCCATAACTGAGCATCTGTCCAATTCAAGTCATATAATTGAACATTTACTTCATTTCCAATTTTTGCGCCCTCTACATCAATAGCTTTACCAGATGGTTTACTGATGATAGCATACCATCCCGATTTGTAGTGGATGATATAAAAGAACTGATTATCTTCGTTGTTTTCTGCATATAATTGTATGTTTGTGCCATTGTCATTTTTGTTTCCGTATACATCAAGGCACATGCGATTATCCAGTGCGGAACAAATTTTGCATTCATTGTCTACAATTTTTGATATAGACCATTTTTGGGCAGTGGAATGGTTTTTTTGGTAAACTTGGATGTTTGTTCCGTCGGCACTGCTTCCACCACTGACATCTAAATAATTTCCTAGTTTGTTTTTGATGTAGTAATATCCATTCCCTGCGGAATAAAAACGCCATAATTGAGCATTTGATCCATTATAGTTATATAGTTGTACATTAACACCACTTCCACGTTTGCCACCGGCAACATCTATGACTTTATTAGATTGCGAAAGAGCTATTTTATACCATCCGGATTGTATATGAATAATGTCGAATTTTTGATTGTCACCGCCGTGGAAACTGTAGATTAGAATATTGGTTTCGTTTGTGAAATTGCCGCCCTCGATGTCCATGACTTTGTTTGTATCCAAAGCAGTTCGTAATATGTAGGTTCCATCGGCGATGTCAGAAAAATCGGTCGCTTTAATAGTAATAGGAGAAAGAGAAAAAACAAGAGACATGATTAATATGGTTACTGAAAAAATTGATAAAATTTTCTTCATAAATTGCCCCTCCTTTTTCTTTTATTTTATCACAAATGTAGAGAAGATGCTATATGATTCTGAGTAGTTGAACCAAAATCTATGGAATTTTTTTATACTTACTGGTTTTTATTGCTTCTATCTCGGAAACTCACAAGGCTGGTAACTTCTAAGAAATAAACAGAAAATGTTTTATTTATGGGGGACTTCTCAAGTCGTGACTCGGTTTGAGAAGCCTTCATTTTATGTATATGACGGCGAAGTTTTATGGCATGACTGCCGATTGGTTATGATAGGAACGCAGCCCTCATAAAAAATAGGATAAACAGAAGTGATAATTGACATAAAAATAATTTCTGATTATTTCAATAACTATTGTAAATGAGTAAAAAGTCTAATATAATTTACTCATGCTAAACATTATGGAGCATTGATGATAGGATGTATGAAATATGATAAAAAACGAAATCAGTATACAAAATTTTGGTCCGGTAAAAAATGCCAGAATTGATTTGAATAATAATTTTCAAGTCTATATCGGAGCACAGGCATCTGGAAAGAGTACTATTTGCAAAGTGATTTATTTCTGCCAGAAAATCAGAGATTACACTTTGGATTTTTTAATGAACGAGCAACAGTTTACAGAAAATCATAAAAATGAATATTTGAATAATTATTTTAAATATTTAACGAAGCAGTTTATGGGCTGTTTCGGAAAAACGAAACATATGCAAAAATTTACGATAAAATATTTATTTGATAATAAGAGAATTAGTATTTTTTTGAATAAGGATGGTTATGTGCGTTTTTCCTTTGATGATGATTTAAGAAATGAAATATCCAGATTGATAGATGAAACTGCAGATATGTATTTGTATAAATTAGATAATGAAGTTTTATCTATTATGGATAATATAAAAGCCATTGCCGTAATGAAAAAACATTTAAGTGAAAATCTTGTTTCTATTTTTAAAAACGAATATGACATTATTTATATACCGGCAGGAAGAAGTTTGTTGGCAACAATGTCGGAACAACTACAGGATGTATCCGTTGATGAAATGGACTTAACGATGCAGGAATTTATATTGTTAATTAGAACCACTAAAAATAAATTCGGAACAAAAATACCTGAAATGGTTAGAGATTATACGAAAACCGTAAAGGGGCAAATAAATAACTCTGCGTTAGAGCAAGCATATGTATTGATAAAAAAGATACTAAAAGCAGATTATACCAGCGAGAATGATGGGGAAAAAATATATTTTGATGAATATCATTGGGTAAAATTGATGTATGGTTCATCAGGGCAGCAAGAAGCATTATGGATATTAATGTTATTATATATTGTGATTTTAGAGAAAAAGAAAACATTTATTGTTATTGAAGAACCGGAAGCACATTTATTTCCAATCGCACAGAAAGATATGATTAGTTTCATCTCGCTAATGGTAAATTCTACAGCGAGCAAAGCGGTAATTACAACACATAGTCCTTATATTCTTACATCTATAAATATTTTGCTGTATTCTGAGAAAGTAGAAAGTGGGCATTTGAAAAATGCAAACGTAATAATTCCTAAAAATTTAAGAGTAGCCTTTCATTCTTTTGCTGCATATAAGGTAGGTAATTTTGAAAATTCAATAGAAAATCTGTTGGATGAAGAAAGCCATATGATTAGCACAGATTATATAGATGAAGTTTCGGCGATAACGAATAAAGAACTTGATGTTTTGATTGATATGGAGATACAGGGATGATTTGTAATAATTTACAAAAATGTATAGAGGAACAGTTTGGGGCAGGAAAACTGCAAAAATGCGATAATCAAAATAAGAGTGTCTGTGTTGAAGCATCTGATACGCGTTCCGCTGTTAAATGCGAGGAACATGGTAAAAAATACGTGTATGAGAATTGTAAAAAGAACCATGTTGTTTTGTATAAAATGGATGGCGGTGTTGTTGTAGAGGATAAAACAGTGCCATTAAATACCAGTAAATGTGACTATTTATATGTCATAAACGATGCAGAACAAACTGCTATTTTAACAGAATTGAAGGGAATTAATGTTCCGAAATCATTAGAACAAATTAAAGGAACATTGTTATTGTATAAAAATGTTTTTAAAGGTTTTCAGCATGTATATGCCAGAGCAGTTGTGACATCCTCAACTCCGAATCTTAAAGCTACGCCGGCATATACGAATTTGGAAAGGATGTTACGTCAAACATATAGAGGGAATATTAAAATTTCTGAGAGGCAGCTTTGGGAAAAAGACAGAGATTTAGATAAAAAATAGGAAGTTTTATTTTTCATAATAAAAATCCCAGAAAGGAAAATTCCAAAATGAAAGAAGCACTTGGAATAAACATGGACAGATATTGAATTTCTCCATTATTCAAGAGGAAAACTATATCATATAGCACAAATAGAATAATGGAGGATTTTATCATGAAAATTGAAAAAAACAGTGCCCTGTTAGTGATTGATATTCAGCAGGAGGATTTTGTAGAGATGAATGAAAGCAATATGGATGCGCCGGAATGGGAGTGCATTCGTAATGCCAAAAGAGTGTTAGATGTGTTTCGTGCGAAAAAGCTGCCTGTCATTCAAATCAAGGAGGTGCACAGACCGGATAAAGTGGACTTTGGGCGTGAATTAGACGGTTCAGAGGACATACACTGCATGGAGGATTCCCCTTACACAGACTACGCTAAACTCACTTATCCGATAGAAGGAGAATATCTGATATCCAAAAGGAGATACAGCGCTTTTTTCGGAACGGATTTGGAAATTCTGCTGAAAGGACTTCATGTAGACACCCTTTATCTGATTGGAGGACTTACGGACGTCTGCATTCACTATACGGCAGTGGACGCACACCAGAATGATTACCATATTAAAGTGGTAATGGATGCGGTAGCCGGTTCCAGTCAGGAGGCGCATGAGTATGCGCTGAAGGCAATCAAATATCTGCAGCGAGATGCCCTTGTGACAGTTTCAGATATTGAAAACGCATAAGCCGGAAATCGACCTGAACTAATATACAAATAAAGGATACTGTAAAGCCAGCCGGAATTATTGTGGCTGGCTTTCCTATAGGAGAACGTTATGGAAGAAAACACCCCCCGCCAGGAGCTGATAGCGCTTATCAAAGACCAGGAGTACAGCGAAGCGCTGGAGTTTTACATACAAAATAAGAAAAAGCTGCCCTTTTACGAGCGGCGCATTCTGTTTCAGATGATAGAGGACGGACTGCAGCACAGAAGCCACATCGCAGGCGCAGTAGTTTTACTTGTGCTTGTGTTGGAGCTGAACCAGTTATTTAAGGAATCCGTCACCGGAGAAGTTTTGGATATCTTCTCTTTTCTGGCGGCAGACCTTCCTTACTTTCATTATTATAAGCTGTGGCTCATGCCAGCCTTTAATACTTTGATACTGCTTATTGTCATAATCAACTGCGCCAAGGCTGTGCTTTACCCGAAAATTGTATTAGGTGAAAAATTTGAACTCAAAATGCTGACTGCCTATGTCAGCACCTTCCTCCTGCTTATCGGCTACATAGCAGCGGATGTTGAGCCGCTGGTTCGGGATTATGCCTATGTGAAAAACAACACGGCAGAGGTGAGGGTGTTCTCCCCGCAGGAGCGCAATTACCTGAATTATACCAACAGCGACTATGAGATGAAATACTTCGTGGAGGCGGAATTTGAGGACGAAATCAGAGAGCGCAGCCAGGGAATTGCAGAATTTCATCCGGAATATCAGACAAAGCCCTGGATTGAGAAAACCTCGTCCCGTGTTTTGTGGCTGATAAGGAGAGACGCTTACCGCATCTGGATTAGCGATGAGGAAAGCCTGCCCCTTAGCACCTGGCAGTACCAGTGGTTCGGCGTGAGAGACGACGATACGCAGTTATGGAAGAATGAGGCGCTCTATATTGAATACCTGCCCAATACAGGGGCGGTTGTGGCGATTCATTCTTAAGGAGGGGAAAAGTTGGACAATCATTTTGGAAAATCACACAGGAAAAGAAATGGGTGCCCTTTTCCTGTTTATGTTATTTTGGATATTATCGAATATATCAATACCCGTAAATGGCTGCTTTTGACGCAGTTTATTGTAACGTTTCTATTGGCGGTTTTTGAAGTCTTTGCCATAAAAACGGGAACCGGAAAACTGCTGTTTGGAGAGGCGAATGCGGCAGAAATGGTTTTTGCCAGAGAATTTTCCGGGTATCTTTACGACCCTGCATTCGGTTTCCTTATTGTTGCGGTGGCATTTTTGTGGTATTTCTACCAGATATTTTTAGAGCCTGCCATATTAAAGGCATTTATTAAGGACGAATCCGGTTTCTGGCGGACGGAGGAGCGGTTCGAACACAGAATCGGTATGCATATCGTGTATTTTGTTATGATAATCGCTATTTTGAACATGACAAACAGCGGGATAAGGAGCACAGGGGATAACAGGGATTTGGCGGGATATCTGAGTGATTACCGGCTTTACTGTGCAGGAGAGCTTTCCCCGGAATTGGGAGTGTTTTCTGTTGCGGATGAACCTTATAATCTGGAGGGAGACGCCAAGATAGAGGCTGTTCCTGGAATTACCTATCTGAATTATTACGGGGCGCAGGATGGAGAACGGAAATGTCTGCGCTGTCCGGAAAGTCTTTATCAGGAACTGGATTTGACAGACAGCTATACGTTTTCGGTGACTTATATGCCTTACAGTCTTGTGGTTACGGATATTTCTCCGGTGAAAATCACAGAAGAGGACAGGGAGAAAGCGGCAGACACCTTCGGCTTTGAGAGCTTAAACGCCCATGAGAAGGAAGTGCTGACCTTAATGTACAGCGAAAAATTGGCGCAGGTATGGCTGGAAGAGCAGGACGAGGATGCCCTGTTTCCGGTTTTTTTTGAAGATACCATGTCGCGGCAGGAATTTGAAGAGCTGGAAAAATATTATCAGAGCGCAGTCTTTGAATATCCCCTTCGTTCTTACATGTATGATATGTATGGCGGTACGGAGAACAATGTTTTTGTAAAAAAACAGCAAACCTATTTTTCTATTGAGGGAATATCCGATAATTTTACGGTTGACATAGACCAATATTATGCGTCCTATCAGGAGAGTATAGCCCGGATTGCAGAGGAAATGCCAAAAGACCTTGATGAGCGGGGGAAAATTCTGTATCTGGCGCAATATCTGACAGACCATTCGAAACCTCTGCAGGGACAGGAGCTTCTTGCGCTGGAGGATGAGACTCTGATTTATCTCTGTGCAAACGGTTATGGTCCGATTCTATTTGGTTACGGGGAATGCATGGCGTACAGCCAGGCACTTACGGGGCTGCTCCATGCGGCGGGGATTGAAGTGATTCCGGTGGCTTCGGGAAATGAAGCTTCCGGTTATTACATGAATCTTGTGAAGATGGAGGGAGAGTGGTATTATCTCGACGTCTACGGGGCGGATTGTGTGTCAAATGCAGCGTATATTTTTTTTCGGGATGAGGATTTTGGGCGGCTGTACGGCGTAGACCGGGAGGTTTATCTGCCGCGTTACGGCTATACGGATTTGGAAGTCCCGGCAACAGGGACAGAACAGATAACGGCGGAGCTGGCATTTACCGAAAATGAGAATCAGTCTTCCGAAAAAATCGCAGAGTACCGTCAGATACTTGACGATATTGCGTTTGAGACAGAGGGGAATCTGCCCAGCTTAGAAACTGCCGCGCTTTCCGGGGAGGAAACGGAGCAGATAGAAGGCTGGGTGGAGCAGATGTTTTTGCATGTGCAGACCATTGAGCCGGAGTCAGACGAGCATCTGGAATTTACCTACGGGGAAAATGCCAATGACCTGGCAAAAGATTTCTTCTGGTATCTTGCTGTCAGCAGCGCCCCGGAGATTTACTGCGGAGACGCCGAAGAGGCGGCTTTGCAGGGTGCGAATATTCTCTGTGAGGAAGGGTTAGCGGGCTTATCAGATGTGATTGTGGGATTTCCTGCTTCTAGGACTATCCTGAAAGGTTCTCAGGTACGGGAAATCTATGAGACGCTTACGGGATGCCCGGCAGATGGGGTATTTGAGGACACAAGATATGAAACGCCGGATAAAACAGCGGTGTATGAGTATAACCGGGACTGGGATGTTTTTCTGAAAATCAGTGAAACGGCATTTAAGGACAGAAGCGGAAATCGATATGACGGCAATCTGGCAAGAGGATTGTATACTTATCCTGTCAGAGTGAAAGTGGAGCGTATCACAGAAAATGCAGGGGGCTATGAGGTCGTATTTTATACGGACTACACCGGGTACGGGGAGCATTATTTTACCATGCAGCTGGAGAGAGGGGCGCAGGGGCAGCTTCGGATTGCCGGTATCCGGAAACGCTATACAAGTTCGTGAGATTGTCTGTTCTCATTTCTGAAAATATGATGTATAATAAAAGATATTTGTGTGAATTTTTTATGAAAAAACAAGGAGCAACTGAGGATGAAAAATATATGGAGTATTTTCACAGGCGATGTAAAACGGTTAGTCAAAAATCCCTTTGCGCTGATTATTGCCATCGGTCTTTGTATCATACCGTCTCTGTATGCCTGGTTTAACATCTATGCCAACTGGGACCCCTATGCGAATACATCAAATATTAAAATCGCCGCTGTGTCGGAGGATAAGGGTTATACCATGCAGGACGGCACGACAGAAAACATGGGAGACCAGGTGCTAGAGCAGTTAAAAGAAAACACGTCCATCGGCTGGGTGTTTTTAGATGACAAGCAGGCGGCGGTTGACGGGGTGTACAGCGGGGAGTATTATGCTGCCGTTGTGATTTCCGAAGATTTTACATACAGTATGTATAATTTTTTTAAAGAGGATTTCCAAAGCCCCTCCATCACTTATTATGAAAATGAGAAGAAAAACGCCATTGCTATAAAGATTACAGACACGGCGGTTTCCACTTTAAAGCAGAGTATCAACGAAACCTTTATCGAGGTGGTGGCAAGCAGCATTTTCAAGGAAACGAACAGTCTTTCGGAGGAAATGGAAAACGGGGATAAATTTGCCGCATTTCAGGAAAAACTGGAAAATCTAAACGAAAACCTTATTTCCTATAATAACATGATTGATACCTTTATTGCGGGCAACGAGGCGCTGAGTCAGTCTGTTGCGGAGGCAAAGGGCAGTATTCCGGGTTTGAGCAAGGATATTGAAAACGGTGCGAAGAGCTTTTCCGATACAAAAAACAGCCTGACGGAAACCCAGACTACGCTGGCTTCCTTCAGCCAGAATGTGCAGCAGACCATGGAGCAGATAAAAAGCTCCATTGACCAGATTAACCGTGACTTGAGCGGAACCAGCCTGGCGGAGGACGCCCAGAAAACGGCTGACAGCCTGGGACAGACGGCGGCGGATACGGCGCTGCTTCAGGGGCAGCTGGCGGATTTGCAGAGCCACTTAAAAACCGTGGCGTTAGAGGGCAGCCTTTCCGAGGAAGAGAAAAAGGTAATTACTGATATTTTAACTACCATCGATTCCATGAATGGGGGAGCTTCTGATATTCAGACGGCAATCAACAGCATTAACCAGACTCTTGCAGGCTCCGGCAGCCAGATAGCGGCGGGAATCGATGTTTCCGGCAGTCAGGTGGCGGATACGGTCAACGACTCCATTGGAACTATGACCCAGCTGCTTTCCATGTGCAGCGATTCCGTGGCAAATATCGAACAGGTTTATGTGAACAGCTTAGTACCGCAGATGACGAATGTCATAGACAGTATGGAGCAGATGTTAGACAATGTTTCCACGCTGCTTTCTAATCTGAATAATACCATGGGGAATGTGGGCACGGTATTTTCCGGCATTGAACTGACGGTGACGGAAACCAGCGACAGCTTAGAGCAGATACAGACAGTACTTCAGGAGGTCAGCGGAAAGCTGACAGAGCTGTTGGAAAAACTGGATTCTGTCAGCGAGGATGAAAAGGTGATGGCGCTGCTTACTTTCTTGAAGGGCGACCCGGAGGCTTACGGCGAATTTTTCTCGGAGCCTGTGAAGGTGACCACAGAGGCGGTATATCCTATTGAAAATTATGGCTCTGCCATGACGCCGTTCTATACGATTCTTGCCATCTGGGTAGGAGGTACGGTGTTAGTGGCGCTGATTAAAGTAAAAGCAGAGCCGAAGGGACTGGAAAATGTAAAATCCTATCACCTGTATTTCGGCAGATACCTGTTGTTTTTCGTGATGGGACAGCTGCAGGCTGCCATCATTGTGCTGGGGGATATTTATCTGCTGGGCTGTCAGGTACTCCATCCGTGGCTGTTCTGGCTGGTGGCGTCCTTGGCGAGCTTTACCTTTACGGTGTTTATCTATTCCTTAGCCCTTGCCTTTGGAGATATCGGAAAGGCATTGGCGGTGGTGATTATGGTAATTCAGATTGCAGGCTCCGGGGGAACCTTCCCTATTGAGCTTTTGCCGGAGATTTACAGGAATATTTATATTTTCTTCCCATTCCCCTATGCCATCAACGCCATGCGTGAGACAATCGGCGGAATGTACGGCGATTTCTATGTGAAGAATTTAGCGGAGCTGCTGATATTTGCAGCGGTGGGACTGCTGATTGGATTGGTGATAAGGCTTCCGTTTATCAAAATCAGCCATTTCATGGAAGAGAGAATGGAAGATACGAAAATGATGTAGCTTGTTCGGAGGACAGAGATGGAAGGAAAAAATAAATACGAGGAAATGTATGAGAAGCTGGTGCTTTACGAGCAGAAAATGCATGAGAGCAACCAGAAAAAAATCAGAATCGGATTGAAATGTATCTGGATTATCCCCCTGATTTTCCTGTTTTTGCTGTTCTGGACGGAAAGCAACAAAGTGGTATTTCTGATTCTGTGGATTGTCTCCCTGTTTGGGATTGCGGTATACCTGATTCTGGTGGAATATTCGGACTATAATTTGCAGGAAAAATTAAGCGAAATCACCAACGAAGAGCGGGAGCCGGAGGCGCTGCTTGGACAGCAGTTAGACGGGATGGAAGAAAATTTAAAAAGCGTTATCCGCAAAATTGATGATACATTAAATGCGGAGGACAATGCTGAGGAAGACGAAGCTGAGGAAGACGAAGAGGCGGAGGAAAAGGAAAATGCGTAATATATTTAAAATTTTTATCTCCGACGCAAAACGGATTTTAAAAAATGTGGTGGCAGTGGTGGTGATTATGGGATTGAGCGTGATTCCCTCCCTGTATGCCTGGTTCAATATTTTTTCCAACTGGGACCCTTACGGACCTTCCGCAACCTCAAATTTAAAGGTGGCGGTGGTATCGGCGGACCAGGGCGCTGAGGTGGCGGGGCTTTCTGTCAACATCGGAGCAACGGTGGTGGATACCTTGAAATCCAACGATACCATCGGCTGGGTATTCACTGACACGGTGGAGGAAGCGGTAAACGGAGTTTATGATAATTCTTACTATGCAGCGCTGGTGATACCGGAGGAATTTACGGAGGAAATGATTAGTTTTCTCGGCGGTGAGATTGAGAATCCGGACATTATCTATTATGAAAATGAAAAGAAAAATGCCATTGCGCCCAAAATTACCGGTAAAGCAAAGACCACAGTGCAGGAGCAGGTAAACGCTGCCTTTGTCAGCACCTTAGCGGAAACGCTGATGAAGGTCGGCGGGGCAGTGTCCGGGGCTGACGTCGAGGGCAGCACCATAGGCGATGCGGTGCTGGAACGGTTGAACGGGCTCAGCGAGGATTTGCGCAGCTATATCAGCATTTTAAATTCCTTTGTCAGCATTATGGGCTCTGCCCAGAGTATCGTGGAAACCAGCCAGGTGATGCTGCCGGGCTTAGACAGCATGGTGGCGACGGGGCAGGATACGGTCAACAGCATGGAAGGGCTTTTGACGGCAGGGGATGCCACGGCGGATTCCGTGACCCAGATGGTAAACTACAGCCTGGATATGGTAAACAATACCTTAGACAGCGTTTCCACTGTTATTCAGAATGACATGAATACGCTGAAAAATTATCAGGATGCAGTGGGGAAGGGGCTTCTCAGCTCAAAATCCATCATGCCCTACCTGCGGCAGATGTTTGACAGCTCTGTTTCCGGCTGGGAGGGCACAGCGGATGGTGAAACTCAGGTAAAAATACAGAGCATCCGTGAGCAGCTCTATGCCATTGAAGTGGAGTTAGAGGGACTGACGGAAAACGGGACGGCTACCGCAGAGGACATTAATACCCTGGAAAATCAGATTATGGGGCAGATTGACGCCTGCAAACAGTCTGTGAACAGCTTAAAGGATTACTATACTTATACGGTACAGCCCAGCCTGAACGATACCATGAATGCCATGCACAATTCCATGGTGACCACCACCGCAATTTTAAATGGAATCAATGCAGATTTCAGTGATGTGGGATATGTGCTCCGGGACTATCAGAAAACCTTAGAGGGAGGAAAAAGCAGCCTATCCCAGTCCCTGTCCATGGCGCAGGAGCTGCAGAACGGTCTGGCGGATGTGATAGCGGATTTTGTGGAGCTGCGGCAGGACGAACAGTATCAGGAGATTATGAAGATTATTGAGACAGACCCCACCCTGCTGGGAAATTTCATTTCTTCTCCGGTAAATTTAGAGACTGTGGGAATTTTCGAGATTGAAAATTACGGTTCGGCGATGGCTCCTTTCTATACCATCCTTGCCCTGTGGGTGGGCGCCCTGATTTTAGTGGCGATTATCCATGTAAAGGTGGAGCCTGTGGAGGGCATAGACGAAATCAAGCCCTATCAGGCATATTTCGGAAGATATATTACCTTTTTCCTTGTGGGACAGGTGCAGACGCTGATTACGGTTCTGGGAGATTTGTTCTATATCCATATTCAGTGCCATAATCCGTTTTTATTCTGGCTGGCGGCAGCGGCTAGCAGCTTTGTGTTTACGCTGTTTATCTATTCTCTGACGGTAGCCTTTGGAAATGTGGGAGAAGCGCTTGCCATTGTGGTCATGGTTGTCCAGGTGGCGGGAGCCGGAGGAACCTTCCCGATACAGACCCTGCCGCAGGTTTACCAGATGGTTTATAAATATCTGCCTTTCCCCTACGGAATGGATGCCATGAGGGAGACCATCGGCGGAATTTATCAGTTAGATTACTGGAAAAATATCGGCGCTCTGGGGATTTATGTTGTGATTTCCCTGTTTATCGGTCTTGTGGTGGCAATTCCTTTCCGCAAGCTGATGCATATGATAGAAGAGAGCAAAGAAAATACGGGTATTATGATATAAAAACAGAAGGTGGAGGAAGAACATGCAGCTAGTGCGGATGGTATTGCTTTTGACGGGACTTTTGATGTTGGCGGCTCCCGGAGCGTGTACCAGAAAAGAACTGAGAGGAAATGACGAGGCGGAAAAACGTACCAGAACCATGGGCGGCTGGTTAGCGGCAGCGGCGGTCATCTGGTTTGTGACAGAGAGACTTTTCTCCTAGAAAAAGATATTTTGATAACGAAAACATATTTACAGATTCTCCATAATAAGGTAGAATAGGTTCTGTTATTAAAAAAATGGAGGAAAAATGTTATGTTTTGTAGAAATTGCGGAGAGCAGTATGTGACGGATGAAGCAGTCATGTGCGTAAAATGCGGGGCACAGAAGGGAAGCGGAAATAATTTCTGTCCGAATTGCGGTCAGACCACACCGCCAAACAGCCAGGTGTGCTTAAATTGCGGAGTTTCTTTGGCAGCTTACGGACCAAAGGGAGACAAATCCAAAATGGCAGCGGGACTGTTGGGAATCTTTTTAGGATGCTTCGGCGTACATAATTTTTATCTCGGTTATACCGGAAAGGCAGTGGCACAGTTAGTAATCACTCTTGTCAGCTGTTTTATCCTTTCACCGGTTTCGGCAATCTGGGGACTGATTGAGGGAATTTTGATTCTCTGCGGAAAGATTGACCATGATGCAAAGGGAATGATGCTTACAGATTAATCTGTGGTGCGTCGTGTTTTCAGAAGAGGAAGGTTAGAAAATGAGAAAAATGAAAAAGTTATTGCTGGCATGCTTTACTTTTATGGTGCTGGCGTTAGGCGGAAAGGCAATGACGCTTCAGGCGCAGACCATCGATGAGATTACTGTGCCGGTGTTAAGTGATGCGTCCCAGTTAGAGAACGTTTCTGCAGCTTATACAAAGGAACTGACCCTTGGTGAGCCGGTGGATTTGTATTTCAAATTTACACTGGCAGAGGATTCCTGGGTGATTTTTAAGGGAAATCACTCTCTTTATAACCATGACGGCGCTGCAGCTCACGTGACCATTTATTCTGACAGCGCATTTTCCAACAAAAAGATGGAGTATGGATGGGGCTACTGGGAGTATGATAATGAGGCAACAGCGTTCCTGTCAAAAGGCACTTATTATGGCATGATTCATAATAGCCATGAAAATTATCAGGCTGACTTTAAGGATAATGTGAATGTTGTAGCGGGCGCTATCCCTATCTCAAAGGTGTTTGGGGTACAGCAGAAGGCAGATAAAAATAAAAAATCTGTCACGGTTGTATGGCCCAATGTACTTGGCAGCTACTGTTCTTATGCACAGTACCGTGAGGGAGAAGTGAGCCTTGCTAATGTCAATGACCAGAAATATTGGAAATGGAAATATTCGTTTGGTTATACCGGCGGTGATGATAAGGTACAGGTTCTTGACGCAGACGGCAATAATAACTATTCCTTTAAAGCGACCAAGAATACTTCTTTTACCATTATGCTGCAGGATACGGAAGGAAACCGTTATTCTAAGGTAATCAAGGTAAAAGGAATCGATACCACAAAGCCGAAGGTTACCGGAGTGAAGAACGGAAAGACCTATAAGAAAGCAGTTACCATTAAGTTTTCTGATAAGCAGTCCGGAATCAAATCCGCAACCTTAAACAACAAGAAGATTAAGTCCGGCAAAAAAGTGTCAAAAGCAGGAAGCTACACCTTAGTGGTAAAGGATAAGGCAGGAAACACCACGAAGATTAAATTTAAAATCAAAAAATAACAATGAGAAACTGACCGCAGCAGCAAAAATAGCGGTCAGTTTTTTTCATTTGTTTATTGACAAAATGGATTGATGTGGTATCATAGCTTTAGTGTGATGTGTGTTTAAAGTAAGAAACTATTGAGGAATGTTTATGAGAAAACAGGTATTATCTCTGCTTGTAGAGAACAATCCGGGCGTGACGAGCCACATTTCCGGTCTGTTCAGCCGGAGAGGCTACAATATTGACAGCTTTTCTTCCGGTGTGACTGCCGACCCGCGGTATACGAGGATTACCATTGTTACCAGCGGCGATGAACAGATTTTAGAACAGATTGAGAAGCAGTTAGCAAAACTGGAAGATGTGGTGGATATCAAACAGTTAGAGACCGGTTCTTCTGTGACAAGAGAGTTGATTTTGGTTAAGATTAAGGCAAAAGACACAGAGCGTCAGCCTATTCTTAATGTATCAGAGATTTTCCATGGCAAGGTGGTGGATGTTACCCATGATTCCATGGTAATCGAACTGACCGGGCACCAGGAAAAATTAGATGCATTTCTTGATTTACTGTCAGGATATGAGATTTTAGAACTGGCGCGTACCGGAATTACCGGATTGTCCCGCGGTATCTCAGATGTCGTGATGATTGACGAGGACGGCGTGGTACGCTCCTTATAAGCCGGAGCTTGAGACAAAAGAAATTAAAAATTGGAGGAAAATAAATTATGTCAGCAAAAATATTTTATCAGGAAGACTGTAACCTTTCATTATTAGAGGGAAAGACCATTGCCATCATCGGATACGGCAGCCAGGGTCACGCACATGCGTTAAACTTAAAGGAGTCCGGATGCAATGTCATCATCGGTCTTTATGAGGGAAGCAAATCCTGGGACAAAGCAGTAAAACAGGGCTTTGAAGTATTTACCGCAGCTGAGGCGGCAAAGAAAGCAGATATCATCATGATATTAATCAATGATGAGAAACAGGCAGACCTTTACAAAAACGATATCGAGCCAAACCTTGAGGCTGGAAATATGTTAATGTTCGCACACGGCTTCAACATTCATTTCGGATGTATCGTACCTCCGAAGGATGTAGACGTTACCATGATTGCACCAAAGGGACCGGGACATACCGTTCGTTCTGAGTACCAGGCTGGAAAAGGCGTTCCATGTTTAATCGCTGTTGAGCAGGACGCTACCGGAAAAGCACAGGATTTAGCATTAGCATATGCACTTGGTATCGGCGGAGCAAGAGCAGGTGTTCTTGAGACCACTTTCCGTACTGAGACAGAGACAGACCTCTTCGGTGAGCAGGCAGTTCTCTGCGGCGGTGTCTGTGCATTAATGCAGGCAGGCTTCGAGACCTTAGTAGAAGCAGGCTACGACCCAAGAAACGCATACTTCGAGTGTATCCATGAGATGAAATTAATCGTAGACTTAATCTATCAGTCCGGTTTTGCAGGAATGAGATATTCTATCTCCAACACAGCAGAGTACGGCGATTACATCACAGGACCGAAGATTATCACAGAGGACACCAAGAAAGCCATGAAGAAAATCTTATCCGATATTCAGGATGGTTCTTTCGCAAAAGAGTTCTTATTAGATATGTCTCCGGCAGGAAAACAGGTTCACTTTAAAGCTATGAGAAAATTAGCTTCTGAGCATCCGTCAGAGAAAGTCGGAGAAGAAATCCGTAAACTCTACAGCTGGAACAACGAAGAGGACAAATTTATCAATAACTAATTGATACATAAGGAAATAAGCGGAGCCGCTGCAAAATTATTTTGCAGCGGCTCTTTTTGTGGTTTCTCCGAAAGCATGTTGCCAGATATCTTCATAAAATCGTCATAAAATTTACGAAAATGTAATATTTTGTTGAAAAAATCAGATTTTCCGATTATGATTAAAATAGAAAATTAATAACAGGATAGTCTTAGGACTAGAATACTAAGGAGGTATTTTTACTATGGTTGGAAATGTAATTGTGGGGCAGTCCGGCGGACCCACAGCCGTGATTAATTCAAGTCTTGCAGGGGTATACAAGACGGCAAAGGACTTGGGGGCTGGCAAGGTATACGGAATGCGCTACGGCATACAGGGGTTTTTGGAGAAAAATATTGTAGATATGGACGAGAAGATACGCTCGGATTTGGATTTAGAGCTGTTGAAGCGCACGCCGTCTGCATTTTTAGGCTCCTGCCGTTACAAATTGCCGGATATCTGTGATGACAGGGAGCTGTACGATAAGATATTTGAGATATTAGAGGAATATGAGATTACCGCCTTTTTCTACATCGGCGGAAATGATTCCATGGATACCATAAAGAAGCTGTCCGATTATGCCATTCTCATCAACAGTGATATTCGATTTATGGGGGTTCCGAAAACCATCGACAATGACCTAGCGGTGACAGACCACACACCGGGCTACGGCAGCGCTGCAAAATTCATCGCTTCGGTGACAAAAGAGGTGATTCGTGACGGTCTGGTTTATGATGTGAAGAACGTGACGGTCATTGAGATTATGGGACGTAATGCGGGCTGGCTGACGGGAGCGGCTGCCCTGGCGAAATGTGAGGACTGCGAAGGCGTGGATTTGCTGTATCTTCCGGAGCTGCCCTTTGATGTGGAGTCCTTCTTAGCGAAGGTAGGCAAGCTCTTAGAGCAGAAAAAAACGGTTGTGGTGGCTGTTTCCGAGGGAATTAAGACGGCGGAAGGAAAATATGTCTTTGAGCTTACCAGCCATACGGAGTATGTGGATGCGTTCGGACACAAGCAGCTGAGCGGTACAGCGCGTTACCTTTCCACCTTAATCAGCGAGAAATTCGGCTGTAAATCCAGAGCAATAGAGTTAGCAACCATGCAGCGGTGCGCCGGACATCTGACCTCCCGTGTGGACATTACGGAGGCATACCAGGTGGGAGGCTCTGCGGTAAAGGCTGCTTTTGATGGAGACACCGGAAAGGTGGTTATCTTAAAAAGAGTTTCTGAAGACCCCTATATCTGCACCACAGACCTTTATGATGTACACAAAATTGCGAATATCGAGAAGAAAGTACCGCTTGAGTGGATTACTAATGACGGCACCTATGTGAGCCAGAAACTGGTGAATTACATTAAGCCTCTGATACAGGCGGAGCTGACGCCGATTATGATAACCGGACAGCCGCGCCACCTCGTCATTGATATGGAGCGCTAGTCTAGCGTCTCCAAAATAATTGGAAGGCGTTATACGAGAGCCGGAAAAAAGCTTGCTGTTCACATGCAGATGCGGAGGCATTTTATGTTTGTGCGCAGGAAACGGAAAAATGAGGTTGACAAATGCGATTGATGTGTTAAAATAAATCGTGTTATGAAACATCAATTTTGATGTGATTTATTTTGGGACAGACGTTGAAAAGGAGTATTAAGAACAGATACGTTGCAGAGAGCTGTCGGCAGGTGAAAGACAGTACGGAGAAGTTCCCAACTCGCCTTGGAGTCCTCTGATTGAAACACGAAAACATCTTATGATAGATTTTAAGGATGTGGGTCAGTGTGGGTAGGTCGGAGCGTGTCATTCGCGTTAAGAATCAGGAGTGCGTATTATTTAATACGAAACAGAGTGGTACCACGGAGTATACAGGCTTCGTCTCTAATACAGAGACGGAGCCTTTTATAGTGCGCCTTGTGGCACACGTTTAATGCTGCAGGAATATCGAGCGGCATTTGGCTGGGCAGGAAAACAACTGCCGGAAAGATACCATATAAAATGTAAGAGGAGAAAAACAAAATGGCAGAACTTTACAACCACAAAGTGGTGGAGAAAAAATGGCAGAATTATTGGGAGGAACATGAAACCTTCAAGACAGATATCTGGGATTTCAGCAAACCCAAATATTATGCATTGGATATGTTTCCTTATCCATCAGGAGTAGGACTTCATGCCGGACATCCGGAAGGCTATACCGCTACGGATATTATGTCGAGAATGAAGCGGATGCAGGGCTACAATGTCCTTCATCCAATGGGATATGATTCCTTCGGGCTTCCGGCAGAACAGTATGCGGTTTCCACAGGAAATCATCCGGCAGGCTTTACCCAGGAGAATATCAAAACCTTCTCACAGCAGCTCAAGGAGCTGGGATTTGATTATGACTGGTCGAGAATGATTGCAACCTCTGACCCGGAGTTCTACAAATGGACCCAGTGGATTTTTAAACAGTTATATGAGGCTGGTTATGCCAAGTATATTGATATGCCGGTAAACTGGTGTGAAGAATTGGGAACCGTGCTCTCAAATGATGAGGTAATTGACGGAAAATCAGAGCGCGGCGGTTATCCGGTGGTCAGAAAGAACATGAAACAGTGGGTGATTGACCAGCCCGCATTTGCAGAGAAATTGTTAGAGGGGTTAGATGAGATTGACTGGCCGGCTTCCACAAAGGAGATACAGAGAAACTGGATTGGAAAGAGCACCGGAGTTGAGGTTGATTTCCAGATTGTAGGAGGCGGAAAGTTTTCTATTTTCACTACCTGTATTGAAACGATTTACGGTATCACATTTATGGTGCTTGCGCCGGACGGAGAGATTGTAAAAGGTCTTTTGGACCGTGTTGAGAACCAGGAAGAGGTGCAGGCGTACATTGACGAAACCAACAAGAAAAATGATTTGGACCGTACGGAGTTAAATAAAACCAAATCCGGCTGTATGTTAAAAGGGCTTTATGCCATCAATCCGGTAAACGGTAAGGAAGTGCCGCTCTTTATCGGTGATTTTGTCCTTGCAAGCTACGGAACCGGAGCGGTTATGGCGGTTCCAAGCCATGACCAGCGAGATTTCGAATATGCCCAGGTACACCACATTGACATGATACAGGTCATTGACGGGGCAGATGTTTCCGACCACGCCTTCGAGAAACAGGACTATCTTGGAAAAGGCTGTAAGTTAATTAATTCAGAAGAATTTACCGGGCTTACGGTGGAGGAAGCAAAGGAAGCGATTACGTCAAAACTGGAAAAAATGAATGTTGCCAGAAGAAAAGTGAATTATCACTTCAGAGAGTGGATTTTTGCACGCCAGAGATATTGGGGAGAGCCGGTTCCCTGTGTTTACAAGGAGGATGGAGAGATTTATTTCCTGCCCGACGAGGAACTGCCCCTGATTTTACCGGAGCTTGAGGATTATAAAGGGAAAAACGGGAAAGCGCCTCTGGAAAATGCGGTGGAATGGAAACAGTATGACAGCAACGGAGTGAAGGGCGTCCGCGAGACTTCTACGATGCCCGGTTCTGCAGGTTCTTCCTGGTATTATATGAGATACATTGACCCGCATAATGACAAGGAATTTGCAAATCAGGAATTATTGAAGCACTGGCTTCCGGTGGATTTATATGTCGGAGGACCGGAACATGCGGTGGGACATTTGATTTATTCCCGTATCTGGAACCGTTTCCTTTACGATAAGGGTCTTTCTCCGGTAAAAGAACCATTCAAGAAGCTGGTTCATCAGGGAATGATTTTAGGAGAAAACGGAATTAAGATGGGAAAACGTTTCCCTGAATTTGTAGTAAACCCCAGTGATATCGTAAGAGAGTATGGCGCAGATACCCTTCGTCTGTATGAAATGTTTATGGGACCGCTTGAGGTATCAAAGCCCTGGAATGCCAACGGTGTGCAGGGAGCCAGAAAATTCATTACGAGAGTATGGACCTTCTTTACGAACCCGGATAACATTACGGAGGAAGATGACGGAACCCTCACAAAGGTATATCATCAGACCGTAAAGAAAGTGACCAATGATTTTGAAGAGCTTGGATACAATACAGCCATCAGCCAGATGATGATTTTTGTAAATGAAGTATACAAGGCAGGAAAATGTCCGAGAGCTTATGCGGAAGGGCTGATTAAAATGTTCTCCTGCATCTGCCCCCACGTGGGAGAGGAAATCTGGGAGCATCTGGGGCATAATGATACCATTGCTTTTGAAAAATGGCCGGAATACGACGAGGCAGAGACGGTAGAAAATATCGTTGAAATTGCCATTCAGATTAATGGAAAAACGAAAGGAACATTGGCAATCGGAAAAGAGGATGCAAAGGATGAAGTCATTGCGAGAGCAAAAGAGGTCATCGCAGAGAAACTCACCGGAAATATCGTAAAAGAAATTTACGTTCCGGGCAGAATTGTCAATATTGTAATGAAATAAGATGGAAAAAGGGACAAAATTATTAGAGGGTCCCATCTGGAAGGGGATTGTATCGTTTGCAATCCCCCTCTTTTTGGGAAATTTATTTCAACAGCTATATAACACAGCAGATTCCCTGATTGTGGGAAATTTTTTGGGAAGCGACGCCCTTGCGGCAGTCAGCTCCTCCGGAAGCCTTATTTTTCTGATGGTGGGCTTCTTTAACGGAATTGCTATGGGCGCGGGAGTCGTCATTTCAAAATATTTTGGGGCAAGAGATTATGAGAACCTAAAAAAAGCCGTCCACACTGACGTGGCGTTCGGTCTGGTGGCGGGGCTTCTTTTAACCGTTATCGGCATACTGTTAGCTCCCCAGATTTTAGTGCTGATGGGAACGCCGGAGAGCGTGCTGCCCAATTCCGTAGTGTATTTCCGGGTATATTTTGCCGGTTCCCTTGCCTTTGTCATGTATAACATTGTCATGGGAATTTTACAGGCGGTGGGAGACAGCAAGCACCCGCTGTACTACCTGATATTTTCTTCTGTGATAAATATTGTACTGGATTTGATTTTAGTGGGAGGTTTCCGCTTCGGCGTAGGAGCGGCAGCCCTTGCCACAGCCATCTCCCAGGCGGCAAGCGCATTGCTTTGCTTTATCCGTCTGCTGAAAACCAAAGACGTCTACCAGGTACAGCTGAAAAATATCCGTTTTCATCCGGGTATGCTGCGCCAGATCATCAGCCTGGGTCTGCCCTCGGGAATGCAGAACTCCATCATTTCCTTCGCCAACATCATCGTGCAGACCAATATCAATAAATTTGGCGTGATGGCAGTGGCAGGCTGCGGGGTCTATGCCAAAATCGAGGGCTTTGCCTTCCTCCCGATTACCTGCTTCGCCATGTCCTTAACCACCTTCATCGGTCAGAATTTAGGGGCGAGACAGTACGACAGGGCAAAAAAAGGCGCTTACTTCGGCATTTTCTGTTCCGTAACCTTAGCCGAACTGGTAGGAGTTATCGTATACTTCACCATTCCGTACCTGGCGGCAGCCTTCGACAATACAGCAGAGGTAGTGGCAATCGCCAGCCGGCAGGCGCACGTAGAAGCATTATTTTACTGCTTCCTCGCCTTTTCCCACTGTATCGCAGGAATTATGCGTGGCGCCGGAAAATCCACCGTCCCCATGTTCGTCATGTTAGCCTCCTGGTGCATCATCCGTATCACCTACATCACAGTAACCGTACACTTTATCCCGAAAATCCAGGTGATTTTCTGGGCATACCCCCTGACCTGGTCCATCAGCTCCGTCATCTTTTTCATTTACTTCCTAAAAGCGGACTGGCTCCATACCTTCGAACGGCAGGGAAAATAAATTTCTTGAATAACCAGCTAGAGAGGAGGGCGTTTTCAGACTGAAAACGCCCTCCTCTCTAGCGTCCCTATTTCAAAAACCTACCTTTTATAACTCTTATAAAACTCAATAAATTCCCCCGCCGATTTCGCCTGCCTCCCATTGGTCTTGTAGGCAAACCCGACCTCCCTCTTATGGATAGGAATCCCCAGCGGAATCTCCACCAGCGCCCCCGACGCCAAATCCTCCGCCACAAAGCTTTTAATGACACATGCCACTCCGACGCCGATTCTGGCAAAATCAATCAGTAAATCCATATTGGAAATATCAATGGAATCCTTAATCATAATCTGGTTATCCTGCAGGTAATCATCAATATACTGCCGTGTCATATTATTCTTATCCAGCAGCATTAACGTAGAGCTGGAAAGAATCTGGTTTTTCTGAATGCCTCTGGCACGGAGATTCCGGATATAATCCTTGGTAGCCACGAACACATCCTCAATTTCTTCCAGAAAATCAAAATGAATATTTTTCAGATTGTCCGGTTTTCCGATTAATCCAATATCAATCTTGTTATCCTCCAACAGCCGCAGCGTCTCATTGGTGGACTGGCAGGTAATGGAGATGGAAATATGGGGATTTCTCCGGATAAACTCTTTTAAATAAGGAAGCAGCATATACTTGCAGAGAGTAGCGCTGACACCGATTTTTAAATGTCCCACCCCAAGCTCGATGGAGCGGCGCAGCTTTTCCTCTCCCAAGGTCAGGGTTTCAAAGGCGCTGCTGACGTGGTCGTAGAGCAGTTTCCCCTCGTCAGTGAGAACCACGCCCCTGGAGCTGCGGGAGAACAGCTTGCAGCCTACGCTTTCCTCCAGCTTTTGAATGGACTTACTGATGGCGGGCTGGCTGATATAAAGCTCCTTTGCCGCTTTTGAAATATTTCCGGTATTGGCAACGGTATAAAAAATCCGGTAAGAAGATAAATTCTGGTTCATGTTTTCCTCCTTCGCTGGGTGAATGCATTGTCGGACGCCTGTGTTCGGAAATTCGCAGGCAATGGTCGGGCTGCCGTTTCAGAACTTCAGAAACATTACGAAATGACAATTTTTTATTAGTATAACATGATTGGTAGTTATGGTAAATATATTTATTATGTATTTTGATTATATTAAGTTCTGTGATAAAATCATATTCAGATAGAGCGGAGGAATCAGCCAAAGCTCATCCAACACACACACACTACATGACGCCGGAGGTTTCCGGTATTTTAAAAGAAATTAGGAGGACATGACACATGGGGATGACAATGACGCAGAAAATCCTTGCGGCACATGCAGGGCTTCCGTCCGTCAGTGCCGGACAGCTCATTGAGGCAGATTTGGATTTAGTGCTTGGAAATGATATTACGTCACCGGTTGCCATTCATGAGATGGATAAAATGAAGGTGGACGGTGTATTTAATAAGGATAAGATTGCCCTGGTGCTCGACCATTTTGTGCCCAACAAAGATATCAAATCTGCGCAGCATTGTAAATGCGTCAGAGAGTTTGCATGCAGGCACGACATTACCAATTATTTTGACGTAGGAGAGATGGGCATTGAACATGCGCTGCTGCCGGAGAAAGGACTGACTGTAGCGGGAGACGTGATTATCGGAGCGGACTCACATACCTGTACTTACGGTGCGTTAGGCGCATTTTCCACCGGAGTGGGAAGTACGGATATGGCAGCCGGAATGGCAACGGGAAAAGCATGGTTTAAGGTTCCTTCCGCCATCAAATTCAATTTAACCGGAAAACCGGCAAAATGGATTAGCGGAAAAGATATTATTCTGCATATTATCGGAATGATTGGCGTGGATGGCGCACTTTATAAATCCATGGAGTTTGTAGGGGACGGTATTCAGTATCTTACCATGGATGACCGTTTCACCATTGCCAACATGGCGATTGAAGCGGGCGGAAAAAATGGTATTTTCCCTGTGGATGACCTTGCAAAGAAATATATGGAAGAGCATTCCAAACGTCCGTATGTGGTCTATGAGGCAGACGAGGACGCAGAATACGAGGAGGAATATACCATCGACCTTAGCGCTTTAAAACCGACGGTGGCATTCCCGCATTTGCCGGAGAACACGAAAACCATTGATGAAGTGGGCGATTTAAAGATTGACCAGGTGGTTATCGGCTCCTGTACCAACGGAAGAATGGACGATTTGCGGATTGCAGCCTCTATCTTAAAGGGCAGGAAAGTGGCGAAGGGACTCCGTGTGATTGTAATTCCGGCTACCCAGAAGATTTACTTAGACGCCATGGAAGAGGGATTGTTAAAAATCTTTATCGAGGCAGGGGCAGTGGTGAGCACACCGACCTGCGGACCGTGTCTGGGCGGATATATGGGTATTCTTGCGGAGCATGAGCGCTGCGTATCCACCACAAACCGTAACTTTGTAGGAAGAATGGGACACGTAGAGTCTGAAATTTATCTTGCAAGTCCGGCAGTTGCAGCAGCCAGCGCAATTACAGGAAAATTGTCAGGGCCGGAGGAGGTAGTTTCCTAAGAAGCCCGGTTGATTGAATTTGCAGGAAAGGTTGCAGAATGCAATTTCCTATTATGAAAAAAGGAGAAAAAACATGAAAGCAGCAAAAGGTCATGTGTTCAAATATGGAGATAACGTCGATACGGACGTCATTATCCCTGCGAGATACTTAAATTCTTCTGACCCGAAGGAGCTCGCAACCCATTGTATGGAAGATATTGATGCGGATTTTGTGAAAAAAATGACAGAGGGAGACATCATCGTTGCCAATAAAAACTTTGGCTGCGGTTCTTCCAGAGAACATGCACCCCTTGCCATCAAGGCAGCGGGCGTCAGCTGTGTCATTGCAGAAACCTTCGCACGTATCTTTTACCGCAATGCCATCAATATCGGACTTCCGATTATCGAATGCCCGGAGGCGGCAGCGGCAATCAATGCGGGGGACGAGGTGGAAGTGAATTTTGACAACGGAGTGATTACAGACATCACAACCGGAAAAACCTTCCAGGGACAGGCGTTTCCGCCGTTTATGCAGAAGATTATCGACTGCGAGGGATTGGTAAATTATATTAACCAGAAATAACAGGAAGAGTGCTTTGGGGCTGCCGTAAGACAGCCCCGTAGTATTTTTGCCGGAGGAAAACCTTTGACCCGCCGTTATCGGAGATTGCAGGAAACAAGAAACAGAGGTTTTATGCCTGGTTTCTACAGGCTTCTAAGTAGGTCAGATAACGTTTGGAAATTTTTAATTTTGTGTAGATTTCCGCATATTCCTTGGGAGAAAAATTGTCAATATAATTTTCCGGGAAATTCCGGTTGATTCCGGCGGCTTTTGCCAAATCGGCAGCCTTGTTGTAGGCGATGGCGGCTTTTTCTTCGTTAGAATAAGTACCGATAATAAAATTTCCGTTGATATGGATAACGGCGCGGTATTTTGTAAGTCCCTTTTTCTGGTACTGTTGGACGCCGTGGTAATGGTTTACGATGATAAGGTTTGAATAGCGGTAGTCCGTATCGTCCCCGTTGGCAAACTGGTAGTCCCGTCCCGCCACCGCATAGGGGCGGATACCATAGCGGGAGAGGATAGAGTACTGCATTCCGTAATCATTGACGAAAAGGTGTCCCTGCCGTTTCTGGATTTTATGACTGGCGTAATAAAATAAATCGTCAATGTCAAATTTCAGTTCCAGCTGGGCGGAAAGAAAATAGCTGAAATAGCCTTTTCTTAAATAAATGGGATTTTTAAAATAAAGGCGGTTGTCCCGGAAATTAAGAAGGACAATGATTTTATCATGGGAGAGCAGTTTTAGCTTAGAGGGATAGCTGTCAAGAGTTATTGCCGTATCCGTTAAAATAGCGGACGCCTCTGAGTAAGCAGTATGGGCTTCTTCCTCCGTAGGAAAGCTGCCGAGACTGATATGTTTATTCATAAAATTAATGCTGGAGCGGTAATACACCGTACCGTCTTTTTGTTTCGCAAGATAAACACCGGGAAGCATAGGTTCTCCTTTGTAAATGAAAAATTGTCACTATGCACTGTAGTGCAGGGTGAAGGATACCTATAGAATAACATGAGTGAAAATGGAATGCAAGAATACATTGACACAGATGTGTTCTTTCTTATATAATGGTGTGCAGGATAAATGTATGATAAAACTTAAGATGCGTAAAATAGCGCAGAATGGAGGATAAAATGGAATTGATGTATGCAAGTACAAGAGATGCCGAGGAAAAAGTAACGGCTTCACAGGCAATTTTAAAGGGGCTGGCAAAGGACGGAGGGCTTTATGTTCCCACAGCGATTCCCACTTTGGACGTGGACATGGACACTCTGGCAAAAATGACCTATCAGGAGACTGCCTATGAAGTGTTAAAGCTGTTTTTGACAGACTTTACGGAGGAAGAGCTGAAGCACTGTATTAATTCCGCTTACGACAGCAAATTTGATACAGAAGAAATTGCTCCCTTGGTAAATGCGGACGGCGCTTATTATTTAGAGCTGTTCCACGGTCCAACCATCGCTTTTAAAGATATGGCATTGTCCATTTTACCTCATCTGCTGATTACCGCAGCAAGAAAAAATCAGGTGAAAAACGACATCGTTATTTTGACCGCCACCTCAGGAGATACCGGAAAAGCAGCTTTGGCAGGCTTTGCAGATGTGAAGGGAACCAAGATTGTGGTATTTTATCCGAAGAACGGCGTCAGCCCCATCCAGGAGAAGCAGATGGTGACCCAGAAAGGGGAAAATACCCATGTAGTAGGCATTCACGGAAACTTTGACCAGGCGCAGACCGGAGTAAAACAGATGTTTTCTGATGCCGCTCTGGCAAAAGAGATGGATGCAGCCGGCTACCAGTTTTCTTCTGCAAACTCCATCAATATCGGACGTTTAGTACCGCAGATTGCTTATTATGTATATGCTTACGCAAAGATGTATGAAGGCGGCGTCATTGCAAAGGACGAGAAAATCAATATCGTAGTTCCAACCGGAAACTTTGGAAATATTTTAGCGGCTTTCTACGCAAAGAACATGGGACTTCCGGTGGCAAAATTAATCTGTGCTTCCAATGAGAACAAAGTATTGTTTGATTTCTTCTCCACCGGAACCTACGATAAAAACAGAGAGTTTATGCTGACCAGCTCCCCGTCCATGGATATCCTCATTTCCAGCAACTTAGAGCGTCTCATTTACCGTATTGCAGGGGAGGACGCAGCGAAAAATGCAGAGCTGATGAAGAGCCTTTCCGCCACCGGAAAATATGAGATTACACCGGAGATGAAAGCTCAGCTTTCCGACTTTTATGGAAATTATACCAGCGAGGCAGAGACAGCAGAGACAATCCGTGATTTATATGAAAAGACAGGATATATCATTGACACCCATACTGCAGTGGCGGCAGGCGTTTATAAGAAATATAAGAAAGACACCAATGACACAGAGACAAAGACTGTGATTGCCTCCACCGCAAGCCCCTTCAAATTCAACAGAAGTGTCATGAGCGCCATTGACCCGAAATACGACAGCTTAGGAGAGTTTGAGCTGGTGGATGAATTAAGCCGGATTGGAAATGTAAAAGTACCACAGGCAGTAGAAGAACTCAGAACTGCAGAGGTACGCCACAATACCGTATGTGAAGTGGAAGAGATGCCGCAGGTAGTGAAGAAATTCCTTGGCATGTAGTGTGAAGAGAACTTCTAATGCTCATGCCAGAGGGCAGTTTTACATAGGCAGCAGAGCTGCCCGTGAAGTTTTATGCTTCCCACCGAAAATACGCAAAAAAAGTGCCAGCGTTCAACTGGCACTTTTTTGTATGTATTTTATTCTGATTTAAAAATCTCAAAGATAAAATGAATGGTTCCAAACGGATAAACAATCGGAAGAAGGAACGTCTCTGCCTGGAATGTAAGCAGCTCGTCCGTCTCCGTCTGCGGCGGCTCTAACGCCAGCTCAATGGAGTAATCGTTGGATATATTTACATTGAACAAACCATTGTGAAGATTTAAGAAATCTTCCAAAGAGGACTGCACATATTCATCAAAAGCAGTAAAATCTTCGTTTACATATCTGGATGCAAATTCAATGCAGGCTGTTTCCGGCATGTCAATATAGGTCCTTACAGAAAAATGACCGTTAATCCGCTGGGAAATACAATAGTTGGTGGGATATTCCCGGCAGCAATAAGGGGAAACCGGAGTAAAATCATCCCCGATAAAACGTACCAGATTCGTAAAGAGCAGGCGAATAAAGGACACCTCAAAGGAAGAGAGGGAACGTTCTGCGATTACGAAGAAATTCTCCACCAGATGATTGATATTCTCCCTTGTCTCGTTGGAATAATCTTCCTCATAAATTTCATTTTCTGACTGGTAATCAATAATCAGAGACTGAAGCTGCTGATTGTCGATAATCTTTTCGTCCACCAGGGTTTGTCCTAACTGCAGGAAATCCGGTGTCTGGGATTTGAGCAAATCTGTTACCTGAGTTTCGGTGAGATAACCTTCTTTAATCGCCAGTTCTCCGAAACGGGCGTCCTGGTGAGTCTGCATAATCACAATCTGGTCAACTTCATTCGCTGTCATATAACCGGCGTACATCGCCAAAGTTCCGAGCTTCATATGTCCGGCGGACTTTTTCTGGATGGCTGAGAGCAGCTGCTCTTCCGTGATAACACCGCGTGAAAGTAAATAGTTACCAAAAAACTGAGCGTACATATTTAGCTCCTTTCAAATCTGGAAGTAATAATGTGTTGGATGTCTGCACTCTTTAACGGCTTCTGGATAAAATCCTTTGCGCCGGCTTCGATAGCGGAACGAAGCTGAGACTGTGTTCCAACGGAAGAAACGATAATGATAGAGGCATTTTTGTCAAACTCTATAATTTCCCGAATTGCAGCGTTGCCATCTTTTATCGGCATTACGATGTCGAGAAAGACGAGCGTCGGGCGTTCTTTTTTGTAGATATCGATACAATCCTGACCATTTGAAGCCTCTAAGAAAACTGGCGAGCCAAATTCTGAAATCATATCTTTTATCTGTTTCCTTGCAAGAATAGAATCGTCACCGATGAGAATTTTTGCGTCATCTAATATCATGGTTTATTTCCCCCATCTTCTAAATTTATATCTATTATCTATTTTACACTACTTGGAAAAATAGTTCAATGATTATGGAGGAAAAATGTCCTAATTTATGATAAATTTGTGTAGGATTCTTGCACAGCGCCTGTCGAAAGACTATAATAATAACAAAAAAATGAGGGCAGGAAAAGAAAAAATGAGTGTAATGATAATATTTCACATAGTAGTTATCGTAGTCGGAGGGTATATGACGGCGGCAGGATTAAAAATGAAAAAGACCGGGGAAATCAGCCCGCTGCTGCTGGCAGAGGAGGAATTGAAAAAGTGCAAAAATAAAAAGGACTTCATTTCTTATATTTATTGGAAGGAAGCGGTGCTTGGCGTAGTGCTGGCAGCTGTGGGGATTTTGGGACTGGTAAACGAACTGGTGATGGAGCTGGGGAATCTGAAATATATGGAGCTGCTGGTATTTTTAGCGGTGTTTTTCTGGTTCTGGCGGGAATTAGGGGCGGCAAGGGACAAATATCTGTCAAAATTCTGACAGAAATCAGCCCTTTATCACAGAAACATCACATAGCGAAGCGATATTATAGATATCGCAGAAAAAACTACAAAACCGCGCCCGGCGGGAAACTGAGGCGCAGAAATGAGGAAAAAATGCAGCGAATATTAGTGGTGGATGATGAGGAAAAAATCCGCGCCATTATCCGCAAATACGGTGAATTTGAGGGCTATGAGATTGCAGAGGCGCATGATGGCATGGAGGCGGTGGAGCTTTGCCGCAAGCAGGATTTTGACTTGATGATTTTAGACGTCATGATGCCGGAATTAGACGGGTTTTCCACCTGTAAGGAAATCAAAAAATTTAAAAATATCCCCGTGATTATGCTTTCCGCAAGGGGAGAGGAATACGATAAAATCCACGGCTTCGAGCTGGGGATTGATGACTATGTGGTAAAACCCTTCTCTCCGCGGGAGCTGATGATGCGGGTAAAAGTGGTAATCGGAAGGAACGCTCCGAAGGATACCTTGGACGGTCACGAAATCTTCCAGGCAGAGGGGCTTTTGATTGATTTCACCGGACGCACGGTGTCGGTGGACGGAAAACGGGTGGACATGTCTCCGAAGGAGTATGACTTACTGTTTTATCTGGTGAGAAACCGGGGCATTGCGTTAGGAAGGGAACGGCTGATTACCGAGGTATGGGGATATGATTACTACGGAGATGACAGAACCTTAGATACCCACATCAAACTGCTCCGAAGCAGCTTAGGGGAATACCGGAAGTTTCTGGTGACGCTGAGAGGAGTGGGATATCGCTTTGAGACATGAGAAAATAAGTATTAAATGGAAGATTTTCAGTTACCTGCTGGCGTTTACCGCCGTCCTGCTGGTGGTGCTGTGGCTGATACAGATTTGCTATCTGGATTCTTTTTATAAGAAAATCAAGAGCCGTGAGGCGGAGCAGCTGACAGAGGAAGTAATCGGAATTTTGCAGTCGGATGCGGAGGAAAAGGACGGGCAGATAGACGAGCTGGCGGCGAAATATAATATGGCGGTTCTGGTGGCGGATGAGGAGGGAGCTTCCATTTACAGTGCGGAATATATCCCCAATTCTAACCTGAGCAATATGCCGGCAGAATTGCTGCAGGACTGTTATGAGAAAGCGGCGGGCAACGGAGGCAGCATCGAAATCGAGTTTGAGGGCAGCCGGAAAAAGGAATTTTATCTGCCGCCCTTTGAGGCGATTTTCGGAGATACGGAGACAGAAAACACGGAAACCGGAAGTACGGAGCTGTCGGAATGGGAAACTTATAACGAAGAAAGAGAGTGGCACAGGAAGGAGCCGGTGCCGGAGGGCTTCATACAGAATCGGGGACAGGAGATGGTGGAGAGCGTAATTTCCGTTCATCTGGTAACGATGGGAGAGGAAGAGGTTATGCTTTTAGTGAACACCCAGCTGACCCCCGTGGATGCCACGGTGAATACGCTGCGGATAGAGCTGATGTGGATAACGCTTATTATGATTTTTCTTTCCCTTGCGATTGCCCTTTTGTTATCAAGAAAAGTTTCCAAGTCCCTGATTCAGATTAATGAATCGGCAAAGGAGCTGGCAAAGGGGAATTTTAAGGTACAGTTTGAGGGAAAAGACTACAGAGAGGTGTCGGAGCTTTCTGATACCTTAAACGCCACGGCGGTGGAGCTGAACCGGAACGAAGATTTGCGCCGGGAGCTGATTGCCAATGTATCCCATGACCTTCGGACGCCGCTGACCATGATTATCGCTTATGCGGAGGTAATGCGTGATTTGCCGGGGGAAAATACGCCGGAAAACGTACAGGTGGTTATTGATGAGGCGGAGCGGCTCACCAATCTGGTGAACGATATGCTGGATATCTCAAAGCTGCAGGCAGGCGTTATGGTAAAAAATGCAGAGGTTTACAATCTGACGGAAAGCATTCAGTCTGTCTTTGCGCGCTACAATAAGCTAAAGGAGCAGGACGGCTATACCATCATGTTTGAATATGACCGCCCGGTACAGGTGGAAGCGGACGAATATAAAATATTCCAGGTGATTTATAATCTGATAAACAATGCGGTGAATTACACGGGAAAGGATAAAACTGTGTGGGTGCGCCAGAAGATTTCCGGAAAAAAGGTGAGAATCGAGGTGACAGACAGCGGCGAGGGGATTGCGAAAGAAGCCCTGCCGTATGTGTGGGACCGCTATTATAAAGTAGATAAGAGCCACAAACGCGCCGTCATGGGAACCGGGCTTGGTCTCTCCATTGTAAAAAATATTCTGGAGCTTCACGAGGCTGCCTACGGAGTGGAAAGCCGGGAGGGCTGCGGCTCTACGTTCTGGTTTGAGCTGGAGATTGTAGAAGAGAAGTAACAGAGTTTTTTCCTGAAAATTTACGGAAATGAATAAAAGGTGATTAAAAAACGAGAAAATCGCGATTTGCGGTTTTCTCGTTTTTGTTTTACTGCAAATTGAGTTGAGGAACCACGGCTTTAGCGTTCACCCATCGGAATGAATTCTTTATGTTCCCCTACATTTTTGTAAGCAGGACGCATGATTTTTCCGTTGATGGCAACCTCTTCAAGACGGTGTGCGCTCCAGCCGGAAATACGTGCGATGGCGAAAATCGGTGTGTAAAGCTCCACCGGAAGTCCTAACATGGAATAAGCGAAGCCGCTGAAGAAGTCCACGTTGGGGCTGACGCCTTTATAAATTTTCCGTTCTTCTGCGATAATCTGCGGCGCTAAACGCTCTACAGCTGCATAGAGGGCGAATTCCTTTTCCTGTCCCTTTTCTGCGGACAAGCGTTCCACGAAACGGCGGAAAATCCGGGCACGGGGGTCGGAAAGGGAATAAACCGCATGCCCCATACCGTAGATAAGCCCTGCCTTGTCAAAGGATTCTTTGTGAAGCAGCGCCCTTAAATAGCGGCTGATTTCCTCCTCGTCACTCCAGTCGGAAAGGTTTGCCTTCATATCCTCAAACATCCGTACCACCTTGATGTTTGCACCGCCGTGCTTCGGACCCTTTAAGGAGCCTAAAGAAGCTGCGATGGCGGAGTAAGTATCCGTACCGGAAGAGGAAACCAGGTGGGTGGTAAACGTAGAGTTATTACCGCCGCCGTGCTCCATATGCAGAATCAAAGCAATATCTAACAGTTTTGCCTCCAACGGGGAGAACTGGCTGTCTGCCCTTAAAATGTGTAAAATATTTTCCGCAGTGGAGTATTCCGGTTTTGGTGGATGAATAAAAAGACTTGCGCCGTTGTGGTAATGTTCATATGCCTGATAGCCGTAAACCGACAGCAGAGGGAAGAGACTGATTAACTGTAAACACTGCCGTAATACGTTGGGAAGAGAAATATCATCTGCCATATCATCATAGGAATAAAGGGTAAGAACGCTTCTTGCTAAGGTATTCATCATATCCCTGCTGGGAGCCTTCATAATAATGTCTCTTACGAAACTGGTAGGAAGGGTACGGTATTCACTGAGCATTTGTGTGAAATCCGATAGTTCTTTGCTGGTAGGAAGTTTTCCGAAGAGAAGAAGATAGGTACATTCTTCAAAACCGAAGTGGCTGCTTTCGGAACTTCCCTGAATAATGTCCCTGACATTGTAGCCCCTGTAATATAATTCACCGTCCGCCGGAACCATTTTGCCGTCAACCTCTTTGGTGGAGGAGACCTCAGATATTTCTGTAAGTCCGACTAATACACCTTTTCCATTTATATCACGAAGCCCGCGTTTTACATCATACTGGTTGTAAAGCTCCGGGTCGATTTTGGAACACTGCTCGCTTAAAGTAGCAAGATGCTGCAATTCGGGGGTGATTTCGCAAAAACGATTTGTAGCCATAGTAGCCCTCCTTTATAAATTTTTATACTTTATCAAAATAAAGAATAAACTTATCATAACATATGTATTTATTTTAATACAAGAGAAAGGAAAGATTTTTATGAAAAATTTTAGAAGATGTTCCTTTTCAATCTGTAAAAAGAGGGGTACAATAGGACATAAAGCATAGATTCAGAGGATGGAGGAAGTAGAATGGATAAAAAAGCTCTGGCAAAAGAAGCGATTGCAGCAAAGGAGCGCGCCTATGTGCCCTATTCCCATTTCCGGGTGGGGGCGGCTCTTTTGACGAAAAGCGGAAACATATACAGGGGCTGCAACATCGAAAACGCAGCCTATACCCCGACAAACTGTGCGGAGAGGACGGCTTTTTTTAAGGCAGTCTCAGAGGGCGAGCTGGAATTTACCGCCATCGCCATCACCGGGGATGCGGACGATTATGTATATCCCTGCGGCGTCTGCCGTCAGGTGATGGCGGAGTTCTGCAGTCCGGCGGATTTTAAGATTTTGCTGGTAAATAACGAAGAGGATATCAAAGAATACACCCTAGAGCAGCTTCTGCCGGGAGGGTTTACCAAAGAGGACTTAGCAAAGGCAGGACCTTCGTAACACTTCTAAAAAACTTTGTGTTTTTTAGCGAAAATTGATTGACAAAAAAATAACATAGTGTATTATTTATATTAGCGGAATTTTTGAATTTGCTATCTATTTATTTCTTATAAGGAGGAATTTAGAATGTCAACAAAAGCATACTATCCAATTAACGAGATTGGAGCAGGAAAAGTTGGTTTTTCCAAAACACGTTCCATCATCGAGGCTGCTTTCTACGGCAACAACGTCGTAAAAGTAAACACATTAAAAGAGGCTTATGAGTTAGCAAAGAACTCACCGGGAACCATCGTAACCGATATGCCGATTAAAGATGGTGAAACCTTTGGTCTTGAGAAAGACGCAAAAGTGTTATTATTCAACGATGGCGCCGTAACAGGACGTTACGCAGCTGCCCGCCGTATCAAAGGTGAACCGGGTGTTGACGATACAAAACTTGACAAAGTAGTTATGGACGCAGTTTACGAGACAAGATGGAAAACCATGTATCATGCAGAGTGCTACATCGGTCTTGACCCTGAGTTCATGGCAAAAGCACACCTTCTGATTCCGGAAGGAGAGGAGAATATCCTTTACAACTGGATGTTAAACTTCCAGTATATGTCAGATGAATATGTAAAAATGTACAAAAACTCCAAGCCAATCGCAGATGGCAAAGAGCCGGATATCTACATTTTCTCTGACCCGCAGTGGGCACCGCATGACGCACCGGATGTTGACTACAGCTGCTTAAGCGACCCATTAACCTTATGCTACTTCGATACCAACGAGAACTGTGCAGCAATCCTTGGTATGAGATACTTCGGAGAGCACAAGAAGGGTACTTTAACCATGGCTTGGGCTTTAGCAAACAGAAACGGCTATGCTTCCTGCCACGGCGGACAGAAAGAGTACTCTCTTGAGGGAGGAAAGAAATTCGTTGCATCTGTTTACGGATTATCAGGTTCCGGTAAATCTACTTTAACACATGCAAAACACGGCGGAAAATATGACGCATTCGGCGGTATCAAGGTTCTTCATGACGATGCTTTCATTATCAACACAGATACCTGTGCATCCATCGCATTAGAGCCTACATACTTCGATAAGACTGCAGATTACCCGACAGGCTGCCCGGATAACGAGTACTTATTATCTGCTCAGAACTGTTCTGCAACCTTAGACGAGAATGGCAAGGTTCAGTTAGTAACCGAGGATATCAGAAATGGTAACGGACGTGCAATCAAATCCAAATTATGGTCTCCGAACCGTGTGGACAAGATTGACGCTCCTGTAAACGCAATCTTCTGGATTATGAAAGACCCGACCATCCCGCCAGTATTAAAATTAAAAGGCGCTGCTCTGGCATCTGTTATGGGTGCAACCCTTGCAACAAAGACCTCTACCGCAGAGCGTGTTGCTGCAGGTACAGACCTGAACGCATTAAGAATCGTTCCTTACGCTAACCCATTCAGAACCTATCCGTTAGTAAACGACTACGAGAAGTTCAAGAAGTTAGTAGAAGAGAAGAACGTAGCTTGCTACATCGTAAATACCGGTGACTTCATGGGAACCAAATGTAAACCTGCTGATACCTTAGGTATCTTAGAGACTATCGTAGAAGGAAAAGCAAACTTCGAGAAATGGGGACCATTCGAGGATATCGAGATTATGTACGACTGGTCTGGCAAGACAGCGGACTTTACTCCGAACTTACAGGATAAAGACTATGTTGCAGCATTAAAGAATGCAATGCAGAACCGTGTTGACGCTGTAGAAGGCTTCGCAACCAAGAAAGACGGTTACGATAAGCTTCCGGACGAGGCACTGGCAGCATTAAAGAAACTGGTTGATGAGGCAGCTTCTTTATAAGAAGATTAATAAGATAACAAAAAAGAGAATGTCGTCTGCGGCATTCTCTTTTTGTATTTGGTAAAAATTTTGGAATTTATATAAAAATTGGCACTAATTAATAGTTGCGAAATGGGACATATTAAAGTATAATAAGATTAACGAAACAGCCTGGGATGTGCGACACCCTACATTTTTGAACCTACATTTACGTTCATGGGATTCCTATATTCGACGGCAGATGTCAAGCCATCAGTACCTTACGGTACGCGAGCAGTGGAAGACAGAAACCAACGTGCGGTTACCCACCTAGCTTTGGCTAGGCGTCAAAAACGTAGGAAACGGCATTTTGGGTCATGCGAAAGAGTCTTAGAAAAGACCAAGGAAAAGTATCAGGGTACCGAAGAAAAAGGAAGGATGTACCATCTGAAAAGAATAGAGGGTACTGAAGAAAATTCGAAAATGTACCATCCGAGAAACGGTTGAGCGACAGAAGAGGAAACAGAAAGACAGAAGATACCATCGGAAAAAGGTTTAAGGTACATGAGATAAGTAACCTGAATACCATTGGAGAACAACATTAAGGTACGAAAGAAGAAACGTACCAAAGAAAAATAAAAGACACAAAAGAAAAGAAGCTGCTTTGAAATACAGGCAGCTTCTTTTTTGCAGAATCAAACTGGAAGAATATGGTGAGACAATGAAACAGAAACAAAATGCTAAAATGAAAGTAATCCTCCTAATCCTGCTTCTGGGGGTTTTAGGCGCATTGCTGGCGGATAAAATGAAAGTCGATTATCAGAAAGAAGAATATTCCGCTCAATACATAGACCTGTCAGAGGTAAAATCCGAGCTGGCTTTTTCGGTTTATACGCCGGAGGAATGGGAGGAATATTTTGCTGTTTATCATAAGGAATATCTCACCTGGGAAATGACGGCGCAGCTGTTGGAAAAACTGGGGGTGGCGGAGCAGATTCCTCTGGAAAAGCAGAACCGGCAGGCGGTGAAAAGAGAGGAATGGACCCTTATTTATGAGCAGATATTAGATTATCTTGATATGGAAAGAAAAGTGGCACAAAAACAGGTGCTTTTATTAGATACAGAACCGGCAAAAGACGGCATCATCCTGATAACGAACGAGGGGGATTATTTCACCGGGCTGCCGGAGCAGTGGTTTACCCGATGGCAGGCATATCGTATTTACGCCATGGAGGAAAAATGTATCGGTGTCAAGGGGATTTCGGAGGAAGAAACGCAGCTTTCCAACGCTTACTTAAAGGAAAATGCGGAGGGAAAACTGACCTTTCTCTATTCCGGTGCGGTTTATGAAAAGGAAGTGGGGGAGATTGACACTGACTTTTCACTGGGAGTATGCGATATTGTATTTTCTCAGGGAAATGTGACGGCGCTTCGGATGAAACAGGACGGAATCGAGGGAGCGCTGTTATCCTATGACGAACAGACTATCGAAATCAGAGACTACGGAAAAATCGCCCATCAGGGGAAGCTCCCTGTTTACCAGACCTACGGGGTGATACAGGAAAAATCTATTTCCGATATCGTCCTTGGAAATATGAATGTGGAGTATATCACAGCAGGTACGGAGGTATGCGCTATTTTGATACGGGAGCCGGCGGAAATCAATGATATCCGTGTGCTGCTGCTGGGGGAGGACGGAAGTAATTTCAGGAGTGATATTTATCTGAAATGCAATACGCCGTCCAAGATTAAATGCGGTGATACGGAAGAGGACATTGCGGCGGAAACACCTGTCCATGTGACGGATTATCTGGCGAATCAGGAGGGGAAAACCTTTACCATGACGCCGGGGGAGGGCGGTGCGGTGGTTGTCTGCGACGCTGCGGGGACAGCGGTTTCCAACGCATACAGCGGAAGCATGGAGGCGCGGAGTTATGAGCAGGGCTACACGCTGGTGAACCAGCTGCCCTTTGAGCAGTATCTCTATGCGGTGGTTCCCAGTGAAATGCCTGTCAGCTTTGGGGAGGAGGCATTGAAAGCCCAGGCAATCTGTGCCAGAAGTTATGCCTATATACAGCTTTTGCGGGCGGATTTGGCGGAATACGGCGCTCACATCAATGACAGCACCTCTTACCAGGTGTATAATAAGGTGGCGCAGACAGCAGAATCCGTGGAAGCGGTGGAGGCAACCAGGGGAAAAGTTTTAAAATATCAGGGAAATGTGGTGGAGGCATATTACTTTTCCACCTCCATGGGCTACACCGACACAGCGGAAATCTGGAATATAGAGGATGCGGGAGCTTATGGATATCTGCATAAATTCTGTCTGAATCAGTCTGAATATGACGGAAATCTTTCAAATGAGTCAGAATTTTTAGATTATATTAAAAACGATACAGAAGGTTACGACAGTGATATTAAGTATTACCGCTGGTTTGCCACAGCGGATTTCACCGATAAGACAGGGCAGATTAATGAGATATTGAAAAACAGGCGTTCCATTTCGGCGGGGAATGTGGTATATTATGGGTCTGACGGAGTGACGGAAACGGACTCTCCTGCAAAGCTAGGGGAGATTACCGGAATATCGGTGGAGGAACGGAGCGTTTCCGGCTCGATTCTGACGTTAAAATTACAGTATGAAAAAGGCGTCGTCCGGGTAAAAACAGAGTATAATATCCGCAAGGTATTAGGCGCGCTGGTGAAAAAGATGGTTTATAAGGACGGCAGTGAAAGCGAAAATATTACCATGCTGCCCAGTGCATTTTGTGCGGTGACGGCACAGGAGGACGGCACGCTGATTCTTTCCGGAGGCGGTTACGGACACGGGCTTGGCATGAGCCAGAACGGGGCAAACGGTATGGCGAAGGCAGGGTTGAGCTGCGAGGATATTTTACATGCTTTTTATCAGGATGTGGAAATAGAGGATGTAAACGAGTAAGAGAGGAAAACTATGATTTGGAAAATTATCGGAAATGTAAAATCCTTTATGGATAAATGTAAAAGAGACAAGATAAATGCTTATTCGGCACAGTCCGCTTTCTTTATTATTTTGTCCATTATTCCCTTTTTGATGGTTTTTTCCTCACTGCTGCAGTATACCAGCATTACCAAGGGAATGCTGTTTCAGATTATTGAGAAGGTGATGCCGCAGTATGTATCCCCGTTTCTGATTTCCCTGGTGGACGAAGTCTACAGCCGTTCTGTGGGAATTATTTCCGTCACGGCGGTGGTGGCAATCTGGTCGGCTGCCAAGGGCGTGCAGTACATGACGGATGGTTTAAATTCCGTCAATGATTTGGAGGAAACGAGAAACTGGTTTGTGCTGCGTTTCTGGGCGGTGGTGTATACCGTTGTGTTTTTGGTGGCAATTCTGTTTATCCTGCTGGTGGTGGTATTCGGCAACAGCATACGTCATCTTGCTATGAATTATTTCCCGTTTATCACAAATCTGGTGGAGTTTTTTGCCCGATTCCGGGGACTCTGGATGCTGGTATTTTTAATCTTTTTCTTTGACGTGATATTTACGGCTCTGCCAAACCGGAAACTGACTCTGCGGAGCCAGCTTCCGGGGGCGGCAATCTGTGCGGTGGCGTGGTATCTGTTTTCCTTTGGATTGTCGATTTATGTGGATTATTTTAACGGATTTTCCATGTATGGGAGCCTGACCACCATTGCCCTGATTATGCTGTGGCTGTATTTCTGTATGTATATTATGATGATGTCGGCAGAGGTGAATGTGATATTCAATGATTATTTTCCGGCGTGGTTTATGAAGGAGAAAAAGAAGGAAAAAAATACTTGATGTTTGCGGGCGGCTGTGCTAGAATACCGATTAGAGTTGAAAACAACAGATAGTTGTGATAAAGGCTGTGAATGTGTGGTTCTTAGAACCTCAGTAGAGCACTATACTTCTTTTAGAGAGAGCAGGTCACCGGCTGAAAGCCTGCTTAAGAAAAGGTAGGAATCGAATTTCCCACAGGAGCTGCATCTGTGAACTTCAGTAGCAGATGACGTATATGCACGTTACGCATGTTAAGCGCTTTTTCCTATACAGTGATAACTGTTATGCAGTGACAGCTGTGCTAGGAGCAAAGAAACAGGGTGGTACCGCGGATTTTTTTCGTCCCTCAGACGAGAGAAGCCGCGGATTTTTTGTTGGAAAAAATTTTTTCACACTTCCATGAATGCCTGTTACAGGCGGCATAAACAATCCATGAGAAGCATCCTGTTAAAAAATCAAAAAAGAAAAATAAAAGCAGAAAAAGGAGCAATGTGATGAAAGAAAAGCTGCAGAAAATCAAAGAAGAGGCAATGCGCCAGATAGCAGAATCCGGTGATTTGTCAAAATTAAATGATGTCCGGGTGGCAGTTCTTGGAAAAAAAGGAGAGCTGACCGCAGTTTTAAAGGGAATGAAGGACGTCAGCCCGGAGGAACGCCCGTTAGTAGGACAGCTTGTGAATGAAACACGTGAGAGCATTGAAAAATTATTAGAAGAAACCAAGACAAAATTAGAGAATGCCGAGATGGAGGCAAAATTAAAAAAAGAGGTCATTGACGTGACCCTGCCTGCAAAGAAAAATAACGTAGGCCACCGCCATCCTAACACCATCGCATTAGAAGAGGTGGAGCGTATCTTTACCGGAATGGGCTATGAGGTAGTGGAAGGCCCGGAAGTGGAGTATGATTATTATAACTTTGAAGCGCTGAATATTCCGGCAAACCACCCGGCAAAGGACGAGCAGGATACCTTCTACATCAATGACAAAATCGTGCTCCGTACCCAGACCTCACCGGTACAGGTGCGTGAGATGGAAAAAGGAAAGCTTCCGATTCGTATGATTGCGCCGGGACGTGTATTCCGCGCCGATGAAGTGGATGCCACCCATTCCCCGTCCTTCCATCAAATTGAAGGGCTTGTCATTGATAAAAACATTACCTTCGCCGACTTAAAGGGAACCCTGGCAGAGTTTGCAAAACAGTTATTCGGAGCAGAGACAAAAGTAAAATTCCGTCCCCATCATTTCCCATTTACGGAACCCTCTGCTGAGATGGACGTAACCTGCTTTAAATGCGGCGGAAAGGGCTGCCGTTTCTGTAAAGGAGAAGGCTGGATTGAGATTTTAGGCTGCGGTATGGTACATCCGAGGGTGCTGCGCATGAGCGGCATCGACCCGGAGGAATATTCCGGTTTTGCATTCGGTATCGGGTTAGAGCGTATCGCCTTGCTCAAATATGAGATTGACGACATGCGCCTGCTCTACGAAAACGACCAGAGATTCTTAAACCAGTTTTAGCGTTAGCAATGAGAAGGGAAAAGTTAGAATATCAATTTAGGAGAGAAAAAATTTATGAATACATCATTAAAATGGATAAAAGATTTAGTGCCTGGGATTACCTGTACCCCCCAGGAATATATGGACGCCATGACTTTATCCGGCTCTAAGGTAGAGGGCTGTGAGGATATGGATAAAGACCTTGAGAAAATCGTTATCGGTCAGGTGAAGAGTATTGAGAAACACCCGGACGCAGATAAATTAGTCATCTGCCAGGTGGATATCGGTACGGAAACCACCCAGATTGTCACAGGCGCCCAGAATGTCACCGAGGGCTGCAAGGTTCCTGTCGTGTTAGACGGCGGTAAAGTGGCAGGCGGTCATGACGGCAGCAAAACCGAGGGCGGTATCAAAATCAAAAAAGGAAAGCTCCGCGGCGTGGAATCCAACGGTATGATGTGCTCCATTGAAGAGCTGGGCTCTACTCGTGATATGTTCCCGTTAGCTCCGGAGGACGGACTTTATATTTTGCCGGAGGACGCTCCGGTGGGCGGGAGCGCTGTGGAATATTTAGGGTTAGACGATACTGTGGTGGAATATGAGATTACCTCCAACCGTGTAGATTGTTTCTCCGTCCTTGGACTTGCCAGGGAAGCAGCCGCTACCTTTGGAAAAGAGTTTGTTCCTCCGGTGGTAAAAGAAACCGGAAACAGTGAAAATGTAAACGACTATATCAAGGTGACGGTCAAAGACCCTGACCTTTGCTCCAGATATACCGCAAGGGTGGTAAAAAATATCAAAATCGAGCCGTCGCCGGAATGGATGCAGCGCAGACTGCGGGCGCAGGGAATCCGTCCCATCAACAATATCGTGGATATCACCAACTATGTGATGGAAGAGTACGGTCAGCCCATGCACGCCTATGATTTAGACACCATTGAGTACAATGAAATCGTGGTGAGACGTGCGGCAAAGGACGAGAAATTTGTCACCTTAGACGGACAGGAGCGTACCTTAGACGAATCCGTATTGGTTATCTGCGACGGAAAGAAAGCCGTAGGTCTTGCAGGTATCATGGGCGGTGAAAACTCCATGATTACAGATGATGTAAAGACCATGCTTTTTGAGGCAGCCTGCTTCGACGGGACCAATATCCGTCTTTCCAGCAAAAAGGTAGGTCTTAGAACCGACGCTTCCTCCAAATTTGAAAAGGGCTTAGACCCCAACAACGCTATGGAGGCTATGAACCGTGCCTGCCAGCTAATCGAAGAATTGGGAGCCGGAGAAGTGGTTGGCGGAGCCGTTGACGTGTATCCGGTGAAAAAAGAGGGCAGAAGAATCGCCTTTGAGCCGGAAAAATACAACAAATTGCTGGGAACGGATATTAGCAGAGAGACAATGCTTTCCTATTTTGCAAAATTAGAGCTGGGTTATGACGAGAACACCAATGAAGTGCTCATTCCTTCCTGGAGACAGGATTTGGAGTGTGATGCGGATTTAGCGGAGGAAGTGGCACGCTTCTTTGGCTATGATAAAATTCCGACCACCCTGCCAAGTGGCGAGGCAACCACCGGAAAACTGACCTTCAAGCTCCGCATTGAGGAAGTGGCAAGAGATATTGCAGAATTCTGCGGTTTCTCCCAGGGTATGACCTATTCCTTTGAGAGTCCGAAGGTATTTGATAAATTATTGATTCCGGCAGATTCTCCGCTGCGCAATGCGGTGGTTATCAGTAATCCGTTAGGACAGGATTTCTCCATTATGAGAACCGTTTCCTTAAACGGAATGCTGACCTCCTTAGCGACCAACTTTAACCGCAGAAACAAAGATGTACGTCTGTATGAGCTGGGAAATATTTATCTGCCGAAGCAGATTCCGGTGACGGAGCTGCCGGAGGAAAGAATGCAGTTTACCCTTGGAATGTACGGAAAGGGCGACTTTTACACCATGAAGGGCGTGGTGGAGGAATTTTTATATAAAGTCGGCATGAAATTAAAACCGGAGTATGACCCCAATGCAGGAAAGCCGTATCTTCATCCGGGACGCCAGGCGAATGTGGTATATGACGGAACCGTTATCGGCTATTTAGGTGAGGTTCACCCGTTAGTGGCTTCCAATTATTCCATCAAAGAACGTGTTTACGTGGCAGTGATTGATATGCCGGAAATCGTGGCGCGGGCTTCCTTTGATTATAAATACGAGGGTATTGCAAAATTCCCGGCTGCCACCCGTGACATTTCCATGATTGTGCCCAAGAGCGTATTGGCGGGGGACATTGAAAAGATATTTGACACAAAAGGCGGAAAGCTGTTAGAGAGTTACCAGCTCTTCGATATTTATGAGGGTGCGCAGATTAAAGCAGGCTGTAAATCCATGGCGTACTCCCTTACCTTCTGTGCAAAGGACAGAAACTTAGAAGAGGCAGATATCACAGGGGCTATGAATAAGATTGTGAAAGCCTTAGAGGGAATGGGGGCAGAAATCAGAAAATAATGGATGTAAAAGATTTTTATTATGATTTACCGGAAGAACTGATTGCGCAGGACCCCTTAGAGGACCGTTCCGGCTCCCGCCTGATGGTGCTTGACAAAAACACCGGGGCGGTGGAGCATAAGGTGTTCCGTGATATTCTTTCCTACTTAAAGCCGGGGGACTGCCTTGTGATTAACAATACCAAAGTTATCCCCGCAAGGCTTTACGGAGTGAAAGAGGGAACGGAAGCGAAGATTGAAATTCTTTTGTTAAAAAGAAAAGAAAACGATATCTGGGAAACGCTGGTAAAGCCCGGAAAAAAATGTAAGCCGGGGACGAAAATTATATTCGGCGAAGGGCTTTTGACCGGAGAAATCATTGATGTGGTGGAGGAGGGGAACCGTCTGATTCAGTTCCACTATGAAGGGATTTTTGAGGAAATCTTAGACCGGTTGGGGCAGATGCCTCTGCCTCCCTACATCACCCATCAGCTTCAGGATAAGAACCGTTACCAGACCGTCTATGCAAAATATGACGGCTCTGCGGCGGCGCCTACGGCGGGGCTTCATTTTACGCCGGAGCTGCTGCAGCAGGTGCGAGATATGGGTGTGGAGATTGCGGAGGTTACCCTGCATGTAGGGCTTGGAACATTCCGCCCGGTGAAGGAGACGGATGTGCTCAAACACCACATGCACTCGGAATTTTACCAGATTACCCAGGAGGAAGCGGATAAAATCAACCGTGCCAAAAGAGAAGGCCACCGGGTGATTGCGGTGGGAACCACCAGTACCAGAACCTTGGAAGCTGCTGCGGACGAGCAGGGATTTTTAAAGGAAACCAGCGGCTGGACGGAGATTTTCATTTATCCCGGCTATCGGTTTAAGGTGATTGATTCGCTGATTACGAATTTCCATCTGCCGGAGTCTACGCTTGTTATGCTGGTGTCGGCTTTGGCGGGCAGGGAGCAGGTGCTTCATGCTTATGAGATTGCGGTGGAGGAGAGGTATCGGTTTTTCAGTTTTGGGGATGCGATGATGATTACGGATACTATGATATAAAAAAATGCGGCTGCCGGGAAAGGGTATGAGGCAGATGGCACAAAGACGGCTCTGTTTTTGTGCCATCTGCCAATATCGGTTACTGGCGGACGCTTTTTTTCATTAGTTTGTGAGGGTTTCGGAATAGCTGTCTACGGTGATGGTGTAATCACTGTCTCCCTGTACATAGATTTTGCCATCGCTGCCTTGGATGGTGACGGTGCTGCCGTTTTCATCGGTGATGGTGCCTTCGCAGGAGAGGGTGGTTAAGGTGCTGTCGGCGGTGACGAGCCAGGTGGAGGTTTCGTCTATGGAAAGGCTGGCGGTGCCGCTGCCGCCGTCTCCGGCGTTGGTTTCGTCCTGGATATAGGAGCCGGTCCAGGTGCTGTTATTGGTTAAAAGGACGTCAAGGGTGCTGATGCTGTCCCAGAGGATGGTGCCTGCCATGGTCTGGCTGTCGGCGGTGAAGGAGCAGTCGGCGCCGTTGGCTCCTGCTGAACCCCAGCCTCTGGTGTTGCTGTTTCCGGTACATTTTAGCAGGAAATCGTCGGAGGCGGAGGAAATTAAGTCTACACCGGAGAGGTAAAAGGTGCTTTCTGTGTTGGTGGTGTAGAAAAGACCGCCGTTTTCGGAGGTCAGGCTTCCGCCTGTCATGGAGAAGGTGCTGTTTCCAACTTCTGAGTCTCCGGACATGCTCTGGTATAAAATTACGGTCCAGGTGCAGTCGTTCTGTTCGTTTTCCGGCATATTTCCTGTTACGTTACAATTTTCCAAGGTGAGGGAATTGAGTCCCTCGATGCAGACTGCCTCTGAACCGGCGGCGGTTAAATCTGCGTCAGAGACGGTGATATTTGCGGTGCAGTAAACGGCTGGGGAGCCGGTGCCGTTTGAGGTGTAGGAACCCCCGTTTACTGTCATTGTGCCGCCGCCCCGGTCACTGCGGATGGCTGCGGAGGATTCGCCCTCGGTGGTGACGGTAAGGTTATTTGCAATTAACGTACCGCCGCCTGCAGCGTGGATTCCGCCGGAGGTGTCCTGTTTAGTGGAAATGGTGGCGTCGGAAACCGTGATAACGCCGTCTCCGTAGGCAAAGAGTCCTGCGCCGCCTGCGGCGTCTGTTTCAAAGGTGCCGCCGTTTACTGTTACGTTCCCGTCTGTTGCCAGAAGTCCGGCACCGATACCGTAAAAGCTGGAATTGTCGCCTCCGGTGCTGTCTGATGAGGTGCGGCTTAAAGTGATATTTTCCAGGGTAACGTTAGCGCCGTTTTCTACCAGAATGGCATTTTCGTCCGTTCCGGTGGAGGTAAAGGTTTCGTCGGAAAGCTCTGTGTCCTCAGAATAGGTAGTGACGGAGGTGTAAGATTCCGGAGCAGAAGCGGAGCCGCCGCCCGGACCGCCTCCCATCTGCATTCCGCCCTTGCCGTCGGAAATAGTAATGGACAGAGCATTTCCGTCATCATCAGCTTCCACAGTTACCATGACGCCGGAGGTCAATGCGGATGTGTCGGTTTCACTGCCTTCTGCGTCTAAGATAACGGTGCTGTCGGTCAGGGTGAAAGTTTCGGTTGTCATGCTGCTGGTATCGGGAGCGCCGTTATCGCCGGAAGGGGCATTGCCGTCACCGGGAGCGCCGTTTTCATTGGAGGGAGCGTTGCCGTCACCGGGAGCGCCGTTATCGCCGGAAGGAGCGTTGCCGTCGTCCGGTGGATTGCCGGGCATTTCCGTGGAGGAAACGGTGTCGGAATTAGCTTCACCGGAAGGAGCATTGCCATCGCCGGGAATGCTGTCTGTGTCGGCTGAAGCGCTGCTGCCGTCACCGGGAGCGCCGCCTTCCGGTGGATTGCCCATATTATCCGGCATAACTGCGATGGTAAGGGTTGTGTCAGTGACTTCGGTAATCATACCGGTGCGTGTATTTTCGGCAGAAGCTTCTGCGTTTGTATCGTCAGTTTTTGCAGCTTCCGCGGTGCTGCCTTCTAAGGTTGAGGTGACCTCCTCTTTTACGGTATTATCTGTTGTTCCGCAGCCGGAAAAGATAAGTGTTCCTGCTAATGCAATGGTTAATAATGCTTTTTGATATTTCATATGTTTGTAACTCCTTTTTTCTTGATGGTTGTATTGTAAAGAAGATATGTGACGGCTGTGTGATGTGGATAGGGAAAATATATGAAATAAGAAATAGTCATTGTCTGTTAAAAACAGCGGGAGCACAAATACTCCCGCTGTTTTTAACGTTCATAAATCGTATAATGATGTTTTTTCAAAAGCTCCACCGCAGCCTTTAAGGCTTCCGCATCATACAGTTCTAACCGGAGGACGCCGTCCTCAAATTCCCGGTTATGGATAATGCCGATATTTTTAATGCTCAGATGGTTGTCCGCTAAAAGGGTGGCAACGGTGGCAATGCCTCCGGCTTCATCTAATAAATCAAGGTAAAGCTCATAAACATTCTTAAGGGCTCCTTTCTGACGGATGGTGATGGAGTCGCGGTAGTCCTTTGCGGAAGAAAAGCTGTCGATTAACGCCTGTTCATCCTTATTCTCAATGTCTTTCCGTGTCTTTAACAGCATTTCAATATAAGCGTCTATCAGCTTTAAAATCTGTTCCCGGTTGGAAAGACAGATATTTTCCCACATGACAGGGGAGGATGAGGCAATTCTTGTAATATCCTTAAAGCCTCCCGCAGCAATGGTTTTCATGGTTTCCCCCTCGTCATCAGATTCCTTAATCAGGTTCACCAGGCTGTAGGCGATGATATGGGGCAGATGGCTGATGGCGGCGGTGGCGTAGTCGTGCAGTTCATAGTCAAGCACTAAGGGGATGGCGTCTAAGGAAGACACCAGTTCGGTAAATTCCGTTAAGGTTTCCGGTGAAGTTTCCGCCGTAGGCGTAATAATATAGTAGGCATTTTCCAGAAGTGAATCCGAGGCGCTTGACAATCCTGTTTTTTCCGAGCCTGCCATGGGATGTCCGCCGATAAAATTTTTCTCTAACTGCAGGGAGATGACCTCTTTATGGATTTCAGTCTTGACGCTGCCGACGTCCGTGATGATACAATCCGGTGAAATCACATCCTTTAACTTCCTTAAATATTCAATATTCCGCTGGACAGGAGTGCATAAAAAGATATAATCGCAGTCCGCAAAATCTTCCATGCGGCAGAAGGTCTGGTTGGAAATCAGATTCTTTTCGTAGGCTTCTTTTATGGTTTCGATATGTCCCGCTGTGGCAATGATAGTTAACGACGGGTGAAGAATACGCAGTTTTTTTGCAATGGAACCTCCAATCAGCCCTAATCCGATAAAACCAATTTTGTTCAGTGACATGTGAAAAATACCCCCAGATAAAATTTATGTAAAAGTCTGTATTACAATTCCATACCAGAATATCATAGACATTTCGTCAAAAAAAGTCAACACGTTAAAGTGGTGAATATCCCGGCTGTTCCTACTGGAGTGTTTGTGACGTCTGAGGCTGCATGTATGGCATAGACTTCATGCAGGGATAAAGGATAAAGAGTGTTTGTGACGTCTGAGGCTGCATATATGACATGGACTTCGTGCAGGGATAAAGAATAAAATATGTCCAGACTGTGAACTTTATGTAAATCTTTAATAAGAATGGTTATAAATTATTTAAAAAGCATACATAATATATAAACAAACATATGTTATTGTAAATATAGTTAGTAAAAATGAATAAATAAGTTGTAAAAAGCGTTCTGATTTAGTAAAATATAACCATACAGCAATGCGGCAATAAAATTTATTGCAGGTGACGTAATTTCCTGTTGTTGTAAATAACAAAAATATGGAGGATTTACTATGAACGTTTACACAACTGACAAAATTCGCAATGTGGTTTTACTCGGCCATGGGGGGTGCGGCAAGACAAGTCTCGTGGAAGCGATGGCTTATCTTGCAGGAATGACAACACGTATGGGAAAAGTTACTGACGGCAATACCATAAGTGATTACGACAAAGAAGAGACAAAACGCCATTTCTCTATCAACACTTCTGTGGTTCCGATTATCTGGGAAGATACAAAGATTAACATTCTTGATACACCGGGTTATTTTGACTTCGTAGGTGAAGTGGAAGAAGCAGTCAGCGCGGCGGACGCAGCGATTATTGTTGTTTCCGGTAAGGCAGGCATTGAAGTTGGAACCAAAAAGGCATGGGAGCTCTGTGAAAAGTACCGTCTGCCCCGTATGGTATTTGTGACAGATATGGATATCGACGAGGCGAGCTACCGTCAGGTAGTAGAGGATTTGCAGGAGCTTTACGGCAAGAAAATTGCTCCGTTCCATCTTCCCATTCGTGAGAACGGACAGTTTGTAGGCTATGTCAACGTCTTACAGCAGCGGGCAAAGCGGTGGAAGGACAACGGCGAGGTGGAAAAGACCGATGTTCCCGATTATTCCCAGGAAAACTTAGGTATCTGCCGGGAGGCATTGATGGAGGCAGTTGCGGAAACCAGCGAAGAATTTATGGACCGCTATTTTAACGGAGAAGAATTTTCCGAAGATGAAATTCGTCAGGCATTGCGTGTAAACGTGGCGGAAGGAAGCATTGTCCCGGTATTGATGGGTTCTAATGTGCTGGCAAGAGGCATGTACACCCTGATGGTAGATATTGTGAAGTATCTGCCAAGTCCGGAGAAACGTTCCTGCACCGGCATCAATGCGAAATCCAACGAAGTATACCAGGCAGATTATGATTTTGCAAAACCGAAATCTGCATATATCTTCAAGACCATTGTGGACCCGTTCATTGGTAAATATTCATTGATAAAAGTAAATTCCGGCGTTATTAAAACCGATGATGTGCTCTTTAACCATCACCGTGACACGGAAGAAAAAATCGGAAAACTGTATGTACTGCGGGGCAATAAGCCGGAGGAGGTTAAGGAGCTTCATGCAGGGGATATCGGAGCTTTAGCAAAGCTGTCAAAGGCGGAGACAACAGACTCCCTCTCCACAAAAGCAAACCCCATCCTCTATATCCGCACCAGCATTTCTACCCCGTATACATACAAAAGATATAAAGCTGTCAATAAGGGAGATGAGGATAAGATTTCCCAGGCGCTGCAGAAGTTAATGCAGGAGGATTTAACCTTAAAGGCAGTCAACGACAGCGAGAACGGTCAGACTTTGCTTTACGGCATGGGCGACCAGCATTTAGAAGTTGTGGCAAGTAAATTGCTAGAACGCTACAAAGTAGAAATAGAACTGAAAAAACCGAAGGTTGCTTTCCGCGAAACAATCCGCAAAAAAGCAGATGTGGAGTACAAGTACAAGAAGCAGTCCGGCGGACACGGACAGTATGGACATGTCAAGATGACCTTTGAGCCTTCCGGGGACTTAGAGCAGCCCTATACATTTGAACAGATTGTGGTGGGCGGCGCAGTTCCGAAAAACTATTTCCCGGCAGTGGAAAAGGGCATTCAGGAGGGTGTTTTAAAAGGACCTATGGCGGCATATCCGGTGGTCGGCGTCAAAGCGGTACTCTATGACGGCTCTTATCACCCGGTAGACTCTTCCGAGATGGCATTTAAGGTGGCTGCCCTTGGGGCATTCAAGAAAGGCATTATGGAGGCTTCCCCCATTTTATTAGAGCCGATTGCCACATTAAAGGTTGTTGTCCCGGACAAATACACCGGAGATGTGATGGGAGATTTGAACAAGCGCCGCGGACGTGTTCTTGGCATGAACCCTGTGGACGGCGGTTATCAGGAAATCCTCGCGGACATTCCTTACATGGAGCTTTACGGCTACAACACCGATTTGAGGTCCATGACAGGCGGCAGCGGAACCTATTCCTATGAATTTGCCAGATATGAGCAGACTCCTTCTGATATTCAGGAGAAGGAGATTGCAGCAAGGGCAGGGAAAGTAGAGGACGTGGAGGCATAACAGTCCCGGAATGCAGGCTTTGGTTTCAGGCAGGGAGGAAGAGACATGCGTCTGCACAAAGAATTACTGGTAATTTTATATGTGTTTGTCTTTCTGGTGAATGACCCGCAGTTAGTGCGCGCTTACAGTCTGGAGCACAGGGTGGGAGATGCGATTGAGGACGTGAATCCCAATACAGGGCTGGACCTCTTCATGGGCTTAGACGATTCCAAAATCCATTTGATTTACGAATTAAACGGCGGCACGAACAGCAATTACAACAAGACGGAGTTAGAGCCGGAGGAGTTACCGATACAGTTAGACGTTCCCATCCGTGCCGGATATAATTTTGCGGGGTGGTATACGGACTGTAACTATACCGAAAAGATTACCGAGATTAATCAGGAAAATGCAGACAATATGGTTCTCTTTGCCAAATGGACCAAAGTCATCGACAACAGCTATAATGTAGAAATGTATTCTTACCAGACAGACAGTGTGGTGAGCAAAAAGCAGAAGGAGTTAAAGGAGTGTTCCTACGCATTTTTAGATGACGTATCCATTCCGGGAATGCCTTCCACCAGAGAGAAGGATTATATGGAGAACATCATCAGCAGTTCCAACCAGTGTCTGCAGGGAATCTGCTTCACACCGGAGCTGCTGCTGATAACCTCCTATTCCTCCAACAAAAAAGAATTGGGCTCCCTTATGCTGTTTGATAAGGAGAGCGGGGCATATTTAGCCACCCTGGGCATGAAAAAGGGCAGTCATCTCGGCGGCATTGCCTTTGACGGGGAGAATGTCTGGATTTGCCATTCCAATTCCAACACCTTAGAGCGTATTTCTTATGAATATATTTTAAAAATCGCCCAGGACGCACCGGGCTACTGTATCGACGCCTCAGCGCTTTCCGACGAGTATGCGCTGGAAAACGTTCCCTCCTGCATTACCTTTTACGGAGGAAGAATCTGGGTGGCAACCCATACCAGGATTTTCGAATCCCAAATGCTTTCCTACCGCTACGACAGCGAGAAAGATACCCTCACCGCCTTAAGCAGCTACCGTATTCCCAACAAGGTGCAGGGCGTGGATTTTGATGAAAACGGCGCAGTATATTTAAGCACCTCCTACGGAAGAAACAATTCCTCTTATTTAAAGGTATATTCTTCCCTGCTGGCGCTGAACAGAAAACCGAACAATCCGTCCATGAAAGTGGAAATGCCTCCCTGTTCTGAGGAAGTGGCAATTTCCGGTAACAGTATTTATGTATTATTTGAGTCTGCCAGTGAAAAATATCTGGAAGGGACCGACGGTATCGGGAAAACCGCTTCGCCCATAGACAAGGTATTGGAAGTGAATGTAGCTTCTATCTGGTAAAAAAAGAACTTCTCAGACGCTGTGAATAAAAACACAGTACCTGAGAAGTTTTTTCGTTTGCCCGGCACGGGCAAACTTTAATGGCGCTTTCTGTCCTTCATCAGCTTAATAATCTTATCTGCCTTTGCCGCCTCCTCCGGCGACATGTTCTGTTTCAAAATCCCTATCAAAAGCTCCGTTTCCGGGTCGGAAAACTGGATATTTTTCTCCTTTGCCGTGTTCATCGTTCCAAGCAGAAAGGGCATCATTTCATTAATGCTGTTAGGTTTTTCCGTGGAGGCAAAGTTCATCAGAAACTGCAGCTTTTCCGGGGACATATTCTTTAACATGGGGTTATTGCTTAAAAAATCGTAATCCATAAACGTATCCTTTCTTTAAGAAAAAATGGTTTCGTAAGTTTCCATCATGGAGAAAAGATTGGTGAGCATGTCAATGGTTTCTAACTCCTTTTCCGAGCAGAATTTCCGGATTTCATTTAACATGGCGAGAACGGAATTTTCCTCCTCATCCACGGAGCACATCGACAGTACCTTATCCTCCTGAGAAAATACCTGAATGGTATTTTGCAGCTCCATATACTTTATTAATATGGCAAATTGCTTTTTTTGCCCCCCTTTCATGTAAGGAATCACTGTTTTTAACATTTGAAGCTGTCTGGTCTGGGTCATATTGTCAAAGGGGGTTAACGTATTTTCTTCCATTAAATCAGCCTTTTTTCTTTCAGTTTATGAGTGGAAAAGGTTCTTTATGACAGGGGGGACATAAGATAAATAGAGTATATGCAAGGAGGACATGAAATGCTTGTGATTGAAGACAACAGTGTTTATGAAATAGATGAAGAATGCGTAAAAAGGAAAAAAGTTCCAACGGAGTGCAGGATTTATGAAAAGATTTTGCAGGAGCAGAAGAAGGAGGGAGAAGGGCGGAAGGAAACAAGACGTTCTTAAAAAAAGGGGTACCGCCTAAGCGATACCCCTTTTCGGAAAGCAGCTCTTAGAAGCAGCCGCATCCATTGTTGTTTCCGCAGCCGCCGCAGCAGAATAATAAAATGATAATCCAGAGACAATCATTTCCGCAGCCACAGCCGTTGTTGTTACCACAGCCGAAATTATTTCCGCCGCAGCAGCACAGTAACAGGATAATCCAGAGAATGGAACCGCAGCCGCATCCTCCTTCGTTACAAGAACATCCACCACCACAGTTTGTTGCAGCTAAATCACTCATGTTTGAAACCTCCAAGTTTTTTTTGTTTACACTGTATCATATGTGCTCCCGAAATATGTGTTACAGAAATTTTGAAAAAGATTGTGATACGATATGGAATTTGATATGATAATAGGAAAGAAGTTTCAGACGGAAGGAGGAAGAACATGTATTTTGTGGTAATTGTAGAGCCGGAGGAAGTGAATGCAGAGCGAATCCGGGCAATCCTGGAATCTGTGGATAAAAATTTCGAATATGAGCTTACCACTATGCCGGAGCGGGGAATTGAGCTGGTGGAAAACAGAAAAGTGGATGTTTTTATCAGTTCGCTGGAATTAAACGTGATGACGGGAGCGGAGCTTTTTTCCATGATAGAAATGCTCTCACCGGAAACCGTGCGGGTGGCAATGACCAATCCTGACCGCATTGAAGAGACGGTGGCGTGCATGAACCAGTGTAAGACCTTCAAGGTAATTATTAAGCCCTGCCGGGTGGCGGATGATTTGTTAGAGCCGATTAACGCCAGTATTTCCTATAAAGAAATGTGCGAAAAAGTCCGCATGGAGGAGGAGAATGCCAATCTGGGGTTCTTTGCCACGGAACGGGATTTGAAGCGCCTGATGCTGTCCTGGCGGGAAAAATTTTACTCCTACCAGCGGGTGGAAGCGGTGTTAGAAAAAATTATGCACACCAATATTGAGACCGCCGGATTTGAACCTTCGGTGGAGGTGAAGCTAAAGAGCTGGTATGACTGGGTCATAAAAAATTACATTAAGGCTATGATTGATTCGGACGGGCAGTTTGAGACGGCGGAGAAAACATTAAAAACAGCCTACCACCAGCCGGAAGAGGGCAGCTATTTTCAGATTAAGAAAGAGTTTGAAGAAGAAATCCTTCCGGAGCAGATGAATGAGATACAGTTTATTCTGGAGGTGATTCTGGCAGCGTGCCGGAAATGCGTGGGAAAACACCGGATTGCCGCCGTTATTGAAAATGCGGACAGGGCATATATCTTAAGGGTGGTCTGCGCCCTGCCGAAGGAGGGAGAGCCCCTTGCCGAGCCGGACGCTGTGGCGAGAAAGGCGATTGCAAAAGCGGCGGAGGAGGCAATCGCTGCGTTTGACAATAAGTGCGTGATGCTGGAGCGGGAAAAAGAAGTGGTGGTAAATGTTGCGGTGCGTAAGCAGTAAATCAGGCTGGAAAAAGAAATGGTGGTAAATGCTGCGGTACGCAAGCAGTAAATCAGACAGAAGGAAATGAAAAACAGACGGCGCCGGGACAGTGTTATAAATGCAGGTTATACAAAATATAAAATTTTATTCATTGACAAAAGTATAGAATCGTGTATAGTTTAACATAACAGTATAATTGTATACAATTATACGTGCATAGGTACACATCAATGGTATAAGGCAAAGGAGATGTTGTTATGAAAGAAGATTTAAGAGAAGTTGTAATGAATAAAAAAACAAACCTGCTGCAGTTAGAGGAACATTTTTACCAGCTGGCGGACGTAGAGCAGCCAAACGTGTTCCACAACCTGTTTCCCTACGAGGAAATACCCAAGATTGCATTCAACGACAGAATCGTGCCCCACAATATGCCGGAAAATATCTGGATTACAGATACCACCTTCCGGGACGGACAGCAGTCAAGGGCGCCTTACACCACAGAACAGATTGTAACGATTTATGACTATCTTCACAAGTTAGGCGGACCGAAGGGCTTAATCCGCCAGAGTGAATTTTTCTTATACAGCAAAAAGGACAGGGACGCCGTTTACAAATGCTTAGAGAGAGGCTATCAGTTCCCGGAGGTCACCAGCTGGATTCGCGCCAGCAAGCAGGATTTCCAGTTAGTAAAGGAAATCGGGCTGCGGGAGACAGGCATTTTGGTAAGCTGTTCCGATTACCATATTTTCTATAAGATGAAAATGACAAGAAGAGAGGTTATGAACCTTTACTTAAGCGTTATCAGAGAGTGCTTAGAGACAGGCATCAGTCCCCGCTGCCATTTAGAGGACATCACCCGGTCCGATATTTACGGTTTTGTGATTCCCTTCTGTGTGGAGCTGATGAAGCTGATGGAGGAGTACAAAATACCAATCAAAATCCGCGCCTGCGATACCATGGGCTACGGTGTCAACTTTCCGGGCGCCGTGATACCGCGAAGCGTGCCGGGTATTATTTACGGACTTACCACTCATGCCGGAGTGCCCTCAGAACTCATTGAGTGGCATGGACACAACGATTTCTACAAAGCGGTCAACAATTCCACCACGGCATGGCTCTACGGCGCCAGCGGCGTCAACTGTTCTCTGTTCGGTATCGGGGAGAGAACCGGAAATACGCCTTTAGAGGCGATGGTATTTGAGTACGCCCAGTTAAAGGGAACCTTAGACGGCATGGACACAACGGTTATCACGGAGCTGTCCGAGTACTTCGAGAAAGAGTTAGGCTATGTACAGCCGGAGCGGACGCCCTTTGTAGGCAGCAACTTTAATGTCACAAGGGCAGGCATCCATGCGGACGGACTTTTGAAAAACGAAGAAATCTACAATATTTTTGATACCGACAAATTCTTAAAAAGACCGCCTTTGGTATCTGTTTCTAACACCTCCGGTCTGGCAGGAATCGCTCACTGGATTAATACTTACTACCATTTGTCAAAGGAGAGCAGTGTGGACAAAAACTCCGAGCTGGTAAAACTGGTAAAAGAGTGGGTGGATAAACAGTATGAGGACGGACGTGTGACAGTCCTTACGGACAAAGAGCTGGTGGAAGAAATCGGTAAATGCTGCGAGAAGCTTGGCATTGCGCTGCAGGCTTGAGGTGAGACATGGGAGAAGATAATTATTCACTGAGTTCCCGGGTATTCCGCACCATCCGGGAAAATATTCTTTCCGGAAAATACGAACCGGAGGAAGAGTTAAAGGAAAAGACCATCGGCGAAGAGCTTGGCGTCAGCAGAACTCCCGTAAGGGAAGCACTGCGCCAGTTGGAATTAGAGGGACTGGTGACCATCATTCCCAATAAGGGAGCCTATGTGGTGGGAATATCCCAGAAGGATATCCGGGATATTTATGAGATACGCTCCAGGTTGGAGGGACTCTGCGCCAAATGGGCGGCGGAGAACATCACCAAGGAGCAGTTAGACGAGTTAGAGGAAAACATTTACCTGTCGGATTTCCATGTGGAAAAGGGTAATTCCGAGCAGGTGCTTGAGCTGGACAACCGTTTTCATGAGATACTTTACAATTCCTCCGGCAGCCGGGAGCTGCGCCATATTCTGGTGGATTTCCACCATTATCTGCAGCGGGTGAGAAAGGTCACCTTAGCGGAAAATAAGCGGGCAGTAAACTCCATCAGCGAACACCGCAAAATCGTGGAGGCGTTAAAGCTCCGCGATGCGAATTTGGCGGAAAAACTGGCAAACGAACACATTATGAACACCATCCATAACATTGACAGCCACGGCTGGGACCATGTTTTTGGTGAAAAATAAACAGAGCAAAGTTGCATTTGACTGGCAGTAAAAAAGAAAGGCAGGACAATTATGGAAAAAATTAAAATGACAACCCCTTTAGTAGAGATGGACGGAGACGAGATGACCCGTATCCTCTGGCAGATGATTAAAGACGAGCTGTTGACACCGTTTATTGACTTGAAGACGGAGTACTATGACCTTGGGTTAGAACACCGCAACGAGACAAATGACCAGGTGACGGTTGATTCTGCCAATGCCACCAAGAAATACGGCGTGGCAGTAAAATGCGCTACCATCACGCCGAATGCGGCACGTATGACAGAGTACAACTTAAAAGAGATGTGGAAAAGCCCCAACGGAACCATCCGCGCCATGTTAGACGGAACCGTATTCCGTGCGCCTATCGTGGTAAAAGGCATTGAGCCCTGCGTGAAAAACTGGAAGAAGCCTATCACCATTGCACGTCATGCCTATGGCGATGTTTATAAAGCGACAGAGATGAAAATTCCGGGAGCAGGAAAATGCGAGCTGGTTTACACCGCAGAGGACGGCACCGAGACAAGAGAGCTGATTCACAATTTTACAGGGGCAGGCGTGATTCAGGGACAGCACAATCTCTGCAATTCCATCGAGAGCTTTGCAAAGAGCTGCTTTAACTATGCCTTAGATACAAAACAGGATTTATGGTTTGCCACCAAGGACACCATTTCCAAGAAATATGACCATACCTTCAAAGACATTTTCCAGGAAATCTTTGACGCAGAGTACAAAGAAAAATTTGAGGCGGCAGGCATCGAGTATTTCTATACCCTGATTGACGACGCAGTGGCACGTGTGATGAAATCCGAGGGCGGTTACATCTGGGCTTGTAAAAACTACGACGGCGACGTTATGAGCGATATGGTATCCAGCGCTTTCGGTTCCCTTGCCATGATGACCTCCGTTTTAGTATCCCCGGACGGCTATTACGAGTATGAGGCAGCCCACGGCACCGTACAGCGCCACTATTATAAGCACTTAAAGGGCGAGGAAACCTCCACCAACTCCGTAGCAACCATTTTTGCATGGACAGGGGCGTTAAAGAAGAGGGGCGAGCTTGACAACAACAGTGAGCTGACCGCCTTTGCAGAAAAATTAGAAAAGGCTTGTATCAAGACCATTGAAGATGGTAAAATGACAAAAGACCTTGCGCTTATTACCACAAATCCAAATCCTGTGGTATTAAACAGCCAGGACTTTATTAAAGCTATCAGAGCAACTTTAGAGGACATTTAAAATGATTTTATCATGTCAGAATATCTCAAAGTCCTTTGGGACGGATGAAATATTAAAGGACGTCAATTTTCATATTGAAGCAAATGAAAAAGCAGCGATTGTCGGCATCAATGGTGCCGGCAAGTCTACGCTGCTTAAAATAATTATGAGGGAAGAAGCTGCCGATACCGGCGAGGTGGTGTTGGCGAAGGATAAGACCATCGGCTACTTAGCGCAGTATCAGGACGTTTCAAGCCAGAGCACCATCTACGAGGAGGTGTTAAATTCCAGAAGTGATATTTTGCAGATGGAAGAAAAACTCCGCGGGATGGAGGAGAAGATGAACCACCTCACCGGGGCGGAATTAGAAGGGCTGTTGGAGGACTATCACAAATTAAGCCATGAATTTGAGCTGTTGGAGGGTTATGCCTACCGCAGCGAGGTCACAGGCATTTTAAAGGGGCTGGGCTTTCCGGAGGAAGAGTTTCAAAAAAGGATGAACGAGCTCTCCGGCGGACAGAAAACCCGTGTGTCCTTAGGCAAGCTTCTGGTGACGAAGCCGGATGTATTGCTGCTTGACGAGCCCACCAACCACCTGGATATGGAATCCATCCGCTGGTTAGAGACGTTTTTGTTAAATTACAAGGGCGCTGTTGTCATTGTAGCGCATGACCGCTATTTTCTTGACCGGGTTGTCACCAAGGTCATTGAGATTTTCCAGCACAAAGCTTATGTCTATCAGGGAAATTATACCGCCTTTGCGGAAAAGAAAGCAAAGCTGCGGGAGGATTTGTTAAAGCAGTACTATAATCAGCAGCGTGACATTAAACATCAGGAGGAAGTGATTGCAAAATTAAAATCCTTCAACCGGGAGAAGTCCATCAAACGTGCCGAGAGCCGCGAGAAGATGTTAGATAAAATAGAACGGATAGAGAAGCCCACGGAGGAAAACACGGATATCAAAATCGTATTGGAGCCCAATGTCACCAGCGGCAATGATGTGCTTTCCGTGGAGCATTTAGCGAAAGCCTATCCTCCGGTGAAGCTGTTTTCCGATATTTCCTTTGAGATAAAACGAGGGGAGCGGGTGGCTTTAATCGGCAATAACGGGACGGGAAAAACCACGATTTTAAAGATTATCAATAACTTGGTGGAGGCGGATCGTGGAAGCGTTACCCTAGGAGCCAATGTCCATATCGGGTATTACGACCAGGAGCACCAGCTGCTTCATATGGAAAAGACAATTTTTGAGGAAATTGCAGACGCCTACCCCACTTTAAACCAGACGAAAGTACGGAATGTTCTGGCAGCATTTTTGTTTACGGATGATGACGTCTTTAAACGGATTGCAGATTTGAGCGGTGGTGAGAGAGGACGTGTCTCTCTGGCGAAATTAATGCTCTCCGATGCCAATTTTCTGATTTTAGATGAGCCCACCAACCATCTGGACATTACCTCCAAGGAAATCTTAGAATCCGCATTGAACCAGTACACCGGAACCGTGTTTTTCGTGTCCCATGACCGTTATTTTATCAATCAGACTGCCACAAGGATTCTGGATTTGACGGGGGAGACAGTTGTCAACTACATCGGCAACTACGATTATTATTTAGAGAAAAAGGACGAACTCACGAAAATTTATGCGGCGGAGCCGGCCAAAGAGACGCCGGAAGAAACCGGGGGGGCGGCGCCTGCCGCAAAGGCGGACTGGCAGAGCCAGAAGGCGGAGCAGGCAAGGATTCGGAAAATCGAAAACAGCTTAAAGCGGACGGAGGAACGAATCGAGCAGTTAGAGTCGCAGATTGCAGAGATTGACGAACAGTTTGCCCTGCCGGAAAATGCAACCAATTCCGCAAAACTAAACGAACTGTCTGCGAAACAGTCCGAGTGCAGGGCAGAATTGGAAAAATGCTATGAGCAATGGGAAGCATTGTCGATGGAGCTGGATAGTTAAAATTTTCACACATTGACAGATGGATTTTCAATCACTATAATATTGAATAAAGTGCAGGTGCGCAGATACGTGTCAGAGGCGGTCTGCCATATCGGTTAGAAAGGTGGGCATCTTAGTGGAAGAGAAAGAAATATCCCAGGCTGTAATACGGAGAATGCCGCGTTACTACCGTTATTTAGGGGAATTGTTAGATGCCGGAGTAGAGCGTATTTCATCAAATGATTTGAGCAAACGGATGAACGTAACGGCTTCCCAGATACGGCAGGATTTGAATAATTTCGGCGGCTTCGGTCAGCAGGGTTACGGCTATAACGTAAAATATCTGTACGAGGAAATCGGAAAGATTTTAGGCTTAAATGAAAAGCATAATATTATCGTGATAGGAGCGGGAAATCTCGGTCAGGCATTAGCAAATTATGTAAAATTTGAAAAATTAGGATTTATGATTATCGGACTCTTTGACGTCAATCCGGCGTTGGACGGCGTGACGGTCCGGGGCATCAAGATTCACATGTTAGAGGAATTAGAGCAGTTTTGTGCGGAGAACCAGGTGGATATTGCCGCTCTCACCATGCCGAAGGCAAAAGCGGACGCCATCGCAAACCGTCTGGTGGACGCCGGAATCCATGCGATTTGGAATTTCGCCCATGTAGACTTAGAGCTGTTAGACAAGGATGTGGTGGTGGAAAATGTACACCTCTCCGACAGTCTGATGCAGTTATCCTACAATGTGGCACGGAACAAGAAGGCAAGAGAAAGCGGCAGCTAGGGGAGTGTGTCTATGAAAGAGGACGAATTCCGGCAGGCATTAAGGCAGCATAAGGTGCCGGTTCTGATTTTAGACCCAAAGTGGCATCGTTTGTTTGCCATCCATGGAAAAACAGACCTGATTAAGGAAACAGAGAAAAATTTAGGCAGTCTTTTGGCGGAGCAGGGCAGGGTTACCCAAGAGCTTAAGGACCTGAAGCATTTAAAAAACAGTCTGTTAGACAGTATCCGCAAAAATATGGAGGGTGCAAATGAGGAAAATAACGACACCCTCATGACGAGAAAGTTAGAAGAAAACAGCCGCCTTGTGGAAGAGGTCAACGAAAAAATGGAAGCCTGCGAGGACAGGCTGTTAGAGCTGCCCCGGCTTATTTCCGGGACAAACCAGGAATTGATGATTTTGTCCATGGAGTACTGTTATGAGAAAATGCGGACCAACGAGCGGGAAGCAGAAGAGATTGCCGCATGGATTGCAGATATCCGGGTTCAATTAAAGGAAAATATTATTAAAAAACAAAATCGTGAAATCAATAACAGGGAGATTTACGGATTTATGCACGACATTTTTGGAATGGAGATTCTGGATTTGTTTGATATCGAATATGAGCAGGAAGAAGAGGACGAAGAGGGGCAGGAATAAAAATATGCCTCTCTTTTTGGCGTTCCCGTGGAGGAAAAGCGTATGAAATATCTTGTAAACAGCCGTGAAATGAAAACTTATGATGCCAATACCATAGAAAAGCTTCATATGCCGGGCATGGTGCTGATGGAGCGCGCCGCCCTTTCCTTTGTGGAGGAGTTAGAAAAACTGTCTGCGGATTTATCAAAGGTACTGGTAGTCTGCGGAACCGGAAATAACGGCGGAGACGGGCTTGCCATCGCAAGGCTGTTAAAACAGGCGGGACATGAGGTGGACGCCTTGCTGGTGGGAAACCGGGAGAAAGCCTCCGGGCAGAACCTGTGTCAGCAGCAGATTTTAGAGGCGCACCGCTATGAGGTTTTCACAGAGCTGCCGGAGAAAAATGATTATACCGCTGTCATTGACGCCGTGTTCGGCGTGGGCTTATCCAGAGATGTGGAAGGAGAATACAAAACCCTTCTGACCAAAATGAACGGGCTTTCCGGGGAAAAATATGCGGTGGATATTGCCTCCGGCGTGTCTGCGGACAACGGGGCGGTGCTTGGCACAGCCTTCCGGGCAGACGTTACCATTACCTTTGCCTATGGGAAAGTGGGGATGTATCTGTTTCCGGGAAACGAATATTCCGGAAAAGTTATCGTGACAGACATCGGAATCCCGGAGCAAAGCTGGTTCGGAGTAAAGCCAAGGACCGCTGCATTGGAGGAAACAGACCTTGCCCGGCTGCCGGAGCGGAAGAGTCATTCGAATAAAGGAACTTACGGAAAGCTCCTTGTGATTGCCGGGAGCGTCAATATGGCGGGAGCAGCCTGCCTCTGCGGAAAAGCCGCTTATGCGGCAGGCTGCGGTCTGGTACGGATTATGACGCCGGAGGAAAACAGAATTATTATCCAGTCGGCGCTGCCGGAGGCGGTGTTAAATACCTATTCCAAAGAAAGACCGGATATGGCGCAGTTAGCAGAGGCATTAAAGTGGGCGGACGCCGTGGTGCTAGGTCCGGGTATCGGCACATCAGAAGCGGCGGAGAAGCTGGTAAAAGAGGTGCTTGCCCAGGCAGCGGTTCCGGTGCTTTTGGATGCGGACGCCCTCAATTTAGTGTCGAAGGACTGCAGTCTGTTACTGCATAGCAATGCCGGGCTGATTATCACCCCGCATTTGGGAGAGATGAGCCGCTTGACAGGAAACAGTATTTCCGAGATGCAAACACACTTAATAGAAGTTGCAGAAGACTTCGCAAGGCAATATAATGTAATATGTGTATTGAAGGATGAACATACCGTTACAGCGGTTCCAAAGGGGCAGACCTATCTCAATCTCTCCGGAAACCACGGCATGGCGACGGCGGGCAGCGGCGACGTGCTCAGCGGCGTCATCGGCTCTCTGTCAGCGCAGGGAATGTCCCCGGAGGAAGCAGCGCCTCTGGGTGTCTTTCTTCACGGAAGGGCAGGGGACGCAATCAGGGAAAAGACAGGCTGCAGGGGGATGATGGCGTCTGATTTGACGGAGGGAATCCGTCTGGTGACAGGGAGGTTAGAGGACGATTCGACCAGAGCATAAGGAAGTAAAAATGCAGCTGCAATATGAGCAATGCCAAGAAATCGCAGGACAGAAAGGAACAGGCAAAATGAACAGATACAGCAGAGTATACGCAGAGATAGATTTAGATGCCGTGTTGTACAATATGGAGGCAATGCGGAACAATATTTCAAAGGATACCAAAATTATGGCGGTGATAAAAGCGGACGGCTACGGCCACGGGGCTGTGGAGATTGCGGAAACCATCGATTCCCTTGATTACCTTTACGGCTATGCGGTGGCAACCGTGGAGGAGGGATTGATTTTGCGCAACCACGGCATAAAAAAGCCGATTTTGATTTTAGGTTATGCGTTTCCGGACCAGTATGAGGACATGATTCGGGCGGAAATCCGTCCCACCGTATTTACCAGAGAGATGGCGGAAGAGCTTTCTGCGGCGGCGGAGAAAATCGGCATGGAGTGTAAAATCCATTTTGCCGTTGACACCGGCATGGGACGTATCGGCTATCAGGTGACGGAAGAGGCGGCGGAGGAAATGGCACGTTTAGCAAGGCTGCCGCATATTATGGTGGAGGGGATTTTTACGCATTTTGCAAAGGCGGATGAAACGGATAAAAAGCCAACCTACCGTCAGATTACCCTGTTTGAGAATATGATTGCCCTGCTAGAGGAAAAAGGGGTTGTCATTCCCATCCATCACTGCTCTAACAGCGCCGGCATTGTGGAGGTGCCGGAGGCAAATATGGATTTGGTGCGGGCGGGAATCACGCTTTACGGACTGTGGCCTTCCGAGGAAGTGGATAAAACGAAAATTGACATCAAACCTGCCCTGTCCTTAATCACCCACGTTGCTTATGTGAAGGAATTAGAGGCAGACCGCGCCATCAGCTATGGCGGTACATATGTCACTACAGAGAAAAGGAAAATAGCTACCATTCCGGTAGGCTACGCCGACGGTTACGCCCGTTCCCTTTCTAATAAGGGAGATGTGCTGATTCACGGAAAACGGGCGCCTATCCGGGGAAGAGTCTGCATGGACCAGTTTATGGTGGACGTAACAGATATCCCGGATGTAAAAAATGGAGATGAGGTAATCCTTATCGGCAGCGACGGCGGGGAAACCATCACCATGGAGGAAGTGGGAGCGCTGTCAGGGCGTTTCAATTATGAGTTTGTCTGCGACTTAGGCAAGCGTATTCCGCGGGTTTTCGTGCACAAGGGAAAAATTATTGGTACGAAAGACCATTTTTCCGAGTAAAATGGAATACACCCGGTAAAATTGGCAATACTATCCCTAGATGGAAAATCTATCTGAAATAGAATTGATATGGAGTGGAAAGTATATGGTAATTCGACGCGGTGATATTTTTTATGCCGACCTTAGGCCGGTGATTGGTTCGGAACAGGGAGGGGTAAGGCCTGTTCTGATTATACAGAATGATGTGGGAAACCGCCACAGCCCTACGGTAATCTGTGCGGCAATCACATCCCAGATGAATAAGGCAAAGCTGCCGACCCATGTGGAGTTAGACAGCAAAAAGTACGATTTAGTGAAGGATTCGGTGGTTTTATTAGAGCAGCTCCGCACCATTGATAAAAAGCGGCTCAAGGATAAAGTGTGCCATCTGGATAATCAGATTTTGGTGAAAATTGACAAGGCATTGGAAATCAGCCTGGAATTATATACATAGGAAAACTTGACGAATATGGCGGAAAATGGTATGATTCCAGATGTTTTATATCAAACAGCCAAAACAGGAACAAAGGAAAAAGGAGAGTAATTTATGGACGACGGCGTCAGTCCCACTATGGGCATTCTGGTATTTGCAGTGTTAATCCTGCTGGATTTTATCATTTTTGGTTTTATTGCAGCAATGGAGAATTTAAACGAAACGTCAGTGGAAAAGCTGGCAAAGGAGGGCGATACCAGAGCTGCCCTGTTGTTAAAGTATACAGATAAAACAGAACGTTACCAGCATGTATGCCAGCTGCTTATCTTAGCGGCGCACATGGTATTAGGGTTTTACCAGGTTCCTCTCTGGAAGGCATTTTTTCTGACGGAAGAGGTGGGAATGGGAATTTCCATTTTAGTGGATATTCTGATTTTTGCAGTGTTGATTCTGCTGGTGCTGATTTTCGGTATTTATACGCCGGAAAAGGTGGCATCCCGGAAGCCGGAAAGCTGGGCGCTGCAGTTAGTGCGGATTGTCCATGTGGTGGAGATGATTTTTTATCCGGTTATTTTTCTGACCAATGCCATCTCCAACCTGCTGTCAAGGATTTTCGGCGTAGACCCGTTAAGTGATACGGATGATGTGACGGAGGAAGAGATTATCTCCATGGTAAATGAAGTACATGAACAGGGCGTACTTCTTGCCAGCGAAGCGGAGATGATACATAATATTTTTGAGTTCGGTGATAAAGAGGCAAAGGACATTATGACCCACCGGAAAAATTTAGTGGCGTTAGACTGCTCCTTAAAGTTTTCGGAGCTTCTTCCGATGCTGATGGAAAACAATTATTCCCGTTTCCCGGTTTATGAGGAAACCATCGACAACATTGTGGGGATACTGCATATCAGGGAAGCCCTGTGCATGTGCCAGAGGACAGAGCTGTTAGAGAAACCCATCCGGGAGATTGACGGGCTTATCAGCGAGGTGGACTTTATCCCTGAAACCAGAAACATCAACGTGCTGTTCGCCATGATGCAGAATGCCAAAAGCCACATGACCATCGTGGTGGACGAATACGGACAGACCTCCGGTATTGTCACCATGGAGGATATTTTAGAGGAAATCGTGGGAAATATTGAGGACGAGCACGACGAAGAGCAGCAGATGATTGTCCGGCTGCAGGACGGAAGCTTCCGTATGGACGGTATGGCAGAGTTTGAGGATGTGCTCGAAGCCTTAGACATAGAGAAGGAAGATGTGAAGGAAGATGATTTTGAGACATTAAACGGTTTCCTCATATCTTTAATCGGGAAAATCCCAAACGAGGACGAGGTGTTCTCCACCACGGCGTACGGATATCTTTTTGAGATTCTTTCCGTGGAGAATAAAATGATACGCACAGTCAATGTGACGAAGCTCCCGGAGGAAAAAGAGGACGAAGCCGGAAGTGAGAACAAAGCCCAAAATGCGGACTTGCAAGAATAAGGAAAAAGTGATAGAATAAATCGTATTTTTGAGCAGAAAATCATAAATTTTGAAAAAATAATTTGGAAAAGAGGAAGAGGTTATGTCAGGACATTCAAAATTTGCCAATATTAAACATAAGAAAGAGAAAAACGACGCTGCCAAGGGAAAAATCTTTACCATTATCGGCAGGGAGATTGCAGTAGCCGTTAAAGAGGGCGGACCGGACCCGGCGAACAACTTTAAGTTAGCGCAGGTTATCGCAAAGGCAAAATCCAACAACATGCCCAACGATACCATTGAGCGCGGCATTAAAAAAGCAGCCGGAGAGGGCGGCAATGTCAATTATGAGTATTGTACATATGAAGGCTACGGTCCCAGCGGAACGGCTATCATTGTAAAATGCTTAACCGACAACAAGAACCGTACCGCAGCCAATGTGAGAAACGCGTTCACCAAAGGCCACGGAAGCATCGGCACCCAGGGCTGTGTGTCCTATATGTTTGACGAAAAGGGACAGATTATCATTGCCAAAGAGGACTGCGAGATGGAGGCGGACGATTTGATGATGATTGCCCTTGACGCAGGGGCAGAGGATTTCTCCGAGGAAGAGGACAGCTTTGAGGTATTGACGACGCCGGAGGATTTTGAGGCAGTCAGAAGCGCATTAGAGGAACAGAAGGTTGCCATGGCGCAGGCGGAAGTAACCATGATACCGCAGAATTATGTGGAATTGACGGCGGAAGAGGATTTGACGAATATTAACCGTATCCTTGATTTGTTAGACGAGGATGACGATGTGCAGGAAGTTTACCACAACTGGGACGAGTAGTGCCTGCAGAGTATAAGAACAGAAAATATTTTTGGTAAGGCAGGGAAGGACTGTATGGCAGAAATGTTATACAGTCTTTTTCATGGGAAACCGTAGGGAAAGAAAGGTAGAAAAAGTTATGAAGAGAACACGTTGGCTGGCTGGAATTTTAACGGCGGTATTGTTTGTGGGCTGTATCAGTCCGGCGGAAGCGTCAGGAACAGAAATGCCGGAAGAAACCTGGGAAATACAGCAGATGACAGAGGAAACAGAGGAATTATCCGAAGCAGCAGAGAATGACACAAAAAGCGCTGCGGCGGATGCAAATGGCTTTGTCATTGAAAACGGGGTCCTGACTGGTTATAGAGGGAATGGAGGAAATGTAACAATCCCGGCAGGTGTGACAGAAATAGGTGAAAAAGCCTTTTCCCAATGCCATACGATTACAAGCGTGAGCATTCCGGATGGCGTGACTAAAATAGGCGAAAGTGCATTTTATTACTGCGATAATATGGTAAGCATAAGCATTCCGGATAGCGTGACAGTAATAGAATGGTCTGCATTTTATAATTGCACTAAGTTATCAGAGATAACGCTTCCCAAAAATATCACGGAGATAAAGGGCTTTGTGTTTCAGGGGTGCGCCAGTTTGAAAGAAATCATTATTCCGGAGAATGTGACATCTATAGGGTCAGATGCGTTTTACGACTGCAGCAGCTTAGAGGAAATTTTTATTCCTAAAAACGTGACATATCTGACATGCCTGACGTTTGGGGGCTGCCTTCGTTTAAGGGAAATAAAGGTAGATGAAGAAAATCAATCATTTTCATCAGATGAGGCAGGGATACTGTACAACAAGGACAAAACTATCCTCATAGAATGTCCGGCAGGTAAAACCGGAAAAGTACAAATTCCGGATAGTGTGACAGAAATTGGTATCGCCGCATTTGTAGATTGTGTCAATATAACAGGTGTAAGCATTCCGGATAGTGTGACAAAAATGGGGGATTGGGTGTTTTCCCGCTGTATCAATTTAAAGGAAGTAAATATCCCGAAAAAAATTGACCAGATAAGCTGGTTGTGCTTTGAGAATTGCATCAGTCTGGAAAATATAACTATCCCGGAAACGGTAACTTGTATAGAACAAGAGGCGTTTTATAATTGCTTCAGTTTGAAAGAAGTCTTTATTCCAAAAAGTGTGACAGAGATAGAGAAAGCAGCCTTTTCAAATTGCAGCAGTTTAACAGAGATAAAGGTAGACGCAGCTAATAAAAATTATTCGTCAGACGAAACGGGTATGCTGTACAATAAAGATAAAACTATCCTTGTTGAATGTCAGGGAAGCAAAACCGGGAAAATAGAAATTCCCCAAAGCGTGACAAGCATAGGGGAGAGTGCATTTGTCGGCTGTAAAGGTATTACGGAAATAAATCTTCCCTCAAATGTACGGAGTATCGGCAGCAACGCCTTTGAGGAGTGTACGGGTTTAAGACGTATTATTCTTTCCGAAAATGTGACGAGCATAGGTGAAGATGTGTTTGCTTACTGTGACTATGACAACCTGCAGATTATTTGTCCGAAAGATTCTTATGCAGAAACTTATGCAAAAGAGAATCAGATTAACTTCAGATACGTTGGAGATAAAGAGAAGCAAACCATTACGGCAAGCGATGCCATTACAAAATATCTGGGAGAGGATGCATTTTCTCTTAACGCAGTAACAGACGGGGACGGAGCATTAACCTATGCTTCGGATAATGAGGCAGTGGCAAATGTGGATTCCGCCGGAATGGTAACGCTTACCGGTGCGGGGACAGCCCATATCACCATTACAGCAGCGGAAACCACGGATTATTGGGCGGCAGAAATGATTGTTACGCTTACTGTAAAACCCGTGGACAAAAAAGTCCAGACCATTACGGTATCTGAGGTGATTGAGCGTTCCGGAAAAGCAGCATTTTCTTTAAATGCAGCAACAAATGGGGACGGCATACTGACCTATGTATCGGATAATAATTCTGTTGCCACGGTTGATGGGCAGGGAATTGTAACCCCGGTGTCTGACGGAACGGTCCACATTACCGTCACGGCATCAGAAACGGAAAATTATCTGTCTGCTCAAAAAGTGGTTACTATTCATATAATACAACCGAACCAGTCGTCAAACCAGACGATTACAGCGAAAAATATTACAAAAACCTATGGCGACAAAGCCTTTTCCCTTGGAGTGAAAACCAACGGGGGAGGAAAGCTGACTTATAAGGTTTTAAATAAAAAGATTGCCACGGTTAATAAAAAGGGAAAAGTAACGATTAAGGGCTGCGGAAGAACACAGATTAAAATTACGGCTGCGGCAAACGGAAATTATAAGAAAGCCACCAAGAATATCACTTTGACGGTAAAACCAAGGAAGCTGAAGGCTACCTCCGTAAAATCTGCAAAATCCAAAACAGTGACGGTGAAGTGGAAACGGGATAAGAAAGCGAAGGGCTATATTGTTCAGTACTCTATGGATAAGAAATTTAAGAAAAAGGTAAAAACAGTAGTTATTTCCAAGAACAGCACGGTATCTAAAACAATAAAAAAGCTGAAGGGCGGTAAGAAGTATTATGTCAGAGTCTGTGCTTACACCACGGCGGATGGTAAAAAAATTAAGGGAAGTTACAGTAAGGTAATGAGTGTGAAAGTGAAGAAATAAGCAGTATCCTTAAAAGAGAAAGATACCATGATTTTCTGTAAAGTAATATGCAGAAAGTTATGGTATCTTTTTGTTTCGCGAAAATGCTGGCTGCTATAAAAAATAGTTGCATTTTCTTACAATAATCATTATAATAATTGTGTTATCAATTCTGATATCAAAGCAAGTATCCTATCAATGTTGTCTGGAAACAGGCAATGACAAGGGCGTATCGCCTAATTTATTCAAATCTAAAACAGCATAAAAGGGGGAATTTTATGGCAAAAGAAAAAGTGTTTGTAACGGATATGTCAGAGTTTTATCCGGAGGGTTACGCATTTAACCTGAGTGACTTTGCATTGTTTTTATCGGTGATGAAAAACAAGCAGGCTTACAAATGCGTGCTTAGTATCATTTTAGATGAACCGGAAATCGAGATGGAAGAAGTCAAAGTGGAACAGGTGATTCTGAACAAATTCGGAAAACGAGCCATCCGTCTGGACGCATGGGGAAGAACCACGGATGACAGGCAGGTAAATATGGAGATGGAAAACAACTCCGGCAATGACAACGTGGTAAAGCGTTCCAGATACTACCAAGGGTTATTGGACAGCCCAATCCTAAAATCGGGGAAAAAGACGAAATACAAAGAACTGCCCTCCACAATCATTATTTTCATTACCCAAGAGGACATTTTCGGAAGGGACAGGGCAAAGTATACCTTTACCGAGCAGTGCGAGGAAATACAGGGGCTGCACCTTGAGGACGGCACAACAAAAATTTTTTTGAATATGAGCAGTAAAAATGGTTCCAAAGAGCTGGTAAGTCTGTTACAATATATGAAGAACACTAAGTTAGACAATCCCGAAATCCAAGTGAAAGATGGAAGGATTGTAGAATTAGACAAAATTGTATCAGAAGTAAAAGAATCAGAAGAATGGGAGGAAGTGCAGATGAACATTCTTGAGATTGGAATTAGCAAAGGAATCGATAGAGGGGAAATGCAAAAGCTTGTCAGCCTGGTATGCAAAAAATTAGCAAAGGGCAATTCGGCGGAAGAGATTGCAGATATGCTGGAGGAAGAAACAGAAGTCATTCAAAATATTTCTGACATAGCCGCACAGTACGCGCCAAATTACGACATCGACAAAATCACAAAAGAGTTAATGAAATAGTATCTGACAAACATTAAACCACTCCGGATTTCTGTAAATTATTTCACGGAAATCCGGAGTGGTTTTTCAAATCATTTTTCTTCAAAAAAATTTACATACGCTTCCAAGTTTTTTCTTAAATTTCCCTCCTGAAATCATTGCAAAAAAATATAGCATTATGACGCAAAATGTTATATGATAAATAATAGAAACAGTAGAAATTATTTTAGAAGTTCCTACTGTCACAAATGAAAGGAATTTTTAAAAATGACAGACAACTACAGAATTGAGACAAAATGTATTCAGTCCGGCTGGAAACCGAAATGCGGAGAACCGCGTGTACTTCCGATTTATCAGAGTACAACCTTCAAATATGATGACAGCGACCAGATGGGCAAACTATTCGACTTAGAAGAAGATGGTTATTTTTACACCAGATTACAGAACCCTACCAACGATGCGGTGGCGGCAAAAATCACCGAGCTTGAGGGCGGCGTGGCAGGTATGCTGACTTCTTCAGGACAGGCGGCAAATTATTATGCGCTGTTTAATATCTGCGAAGCCGGAGACCATATTGTATGCTCCAATTCCGTTTACGGCGGAACCTTTAACCTTTTTGGAACTACCATGAAAAAACAGGGTGTGGAGTGTACCTTTGTAAATCCGGATGCCTCCTATGAAGAACTTGCCAAGGCATTCAGACCAAACACCAAGGCCGTATTTGCAGAAACCATTGCAAATCCGTCCATTGTAGTGTTAGACATTGAGAAATTTGCAAAGCTGGCGCATGACCATGGGGTACCGCTGATTGTGGACAATACCTTTGCAACGCCGATTAACTGCAGACCTTTTGAGTGGGGGGCGGACATTGTAACCCATTCCACCACAAAATATATGGATGGACACGCCATGGCAGTGGGCGGAGCTATCATCGACTCCGGTAATTTTGACTGGGAGGCACATGCGGACAAATTTCCTGGTCTGACAACGCCGGACGAGTCATATCATGGAATTACATACACAAAGAAATTCGGAAAAGCAGCTTACATCACAAAAGCGACCTCACAGCTGATGAGGGATTTAGGCTCTATTCCCTCCCCGATGAATGCTTTTCTTCTGAATATCGGTCTGGAAACCCTTCATCTGAGAGTGCCGAGACACTGTGAAAATGCTATGAAGGTGGCAGAATTTTTAAATCAGCATGAGAAAGTGGCATGGGTGAACTATGCAGGACTTCCGGATAATAAATATCACGCACTTGCAGAAAAATATCTTCCAAACGGTATCTGCGGTGTGTTATCCTTTGGAGTAAAGGGAGACAGGAAAACGGCAGTGCGTTTTATGGATTCCTTAAAGCTGGCGGCTATCGTGACCCATGTTGCAGACGCCAGAACCTGCATTTTACATCCGGCGAGCCATACCCACAGGCAGATGACGGACGAACAGTTAGCCGAGGCAGGAATCGCACCGGATTTGATGCGGTTATCTGTGGGGATTGAGCATGTAGATGATATTATTGCCGACTTAGAACAGGCATTGGCGACAATATAAGAACCGAAAGGGAGGTTTTACTATGAAGAAAATTCTTTTTGCAGCATCAGAGTGTGTTCCGTTTATCAAAACGGGAGGATTGGCAGATGTTTGTGGGGCATTGCCGAAGGAGTTTGACAAGAATGAGTGGGATGTACGTGTAGTTATCCCTTATTACAGCTGCATTCCTGAAAAATTCCGCAGCCAGTTCGAATACATCACCAATTTTTACATGGGGACAGGAACTTATATCCCAAGTAAGTATGTCGGCATTTTTAAATATGTGTTAGATGGAATTACTTACTATTTCATTGATAATCAGGAATATTTTACATGTGCGGTTCCTTACGGGGATATCCGTTACGATATTGAAAAATTCTGTTTCTATGATAAAGCAGTGCTTTCCATGTTAAAACAGGTGAATTTCAAACCGGATATCATTCACTGCCATGACTGGGAGACTGGACTGATTCCGGTCTATCTGAAAAATGAATTTCAGGCGGATTCCTTCTATTGGGGAATCAAGTCCATCATGACCATTCACAATCTGAAATTCCAGGGTATCTGGGATATTAAGACCATGCAGGGACTTACAGGATTTTCTTCCTCTCTCTTTACACCGGATAAGCTGGAATTTATGAAGGACGCCAATATGTTAAAGGGCGGTCTGGTTTATGCAGATTACATCACTACGGTAAGTGATTCCTATGCACAGGAAATTCAGACCGATTATTATGGAGAAGGCTTAAATCCGCTGCTTTCCGCAAGGCATTTCGATATGCAGGGCATTGTAAACGGTATTGATTATAATGTTTACAATCCGCAGACAGACGAAAAGATTTATACCAACTATGGTCCTGAGGATTTCCGCAAGAAGAAATATATGAACAAGGTAAAGCTTCAGGAAGAGCTGGGACTGGCAGTAGATAAGAAGAAATACATGATTGGTCTGATTTCCAGACTGACCGACCAGAAGGGACTTGATTTGATTAATTACACCATTGACCGAATTGTGGACGATTATACCCAGCTGGTTGTCATTGGAACCGGAGATCCGAAATATGAAAATATGTTCCGTCATTATGCATGGAAATATGGTGACCGTGTTTCTGCCAATATTTGTTACTCAGACGAGCTGGCGCATAAATTGTATGCAGCTGCGGATGCGTTCTTAATGCCGTCCCGGTTTGAACCCTGCGGACTGACCCAGCTGATTTCCTTCCGCTACGGCACAGTGCCCATTGTCCGTGAAACCGGAGGCTTAAAGGATACGGTAAAACCTTTCAATGAATATGAAAATACCGGAGACGGCTTCTCCTTTACCAATTACAACGGAGAAGAAATGCTCAGTATTATCAATTATTCCAAACACATCTTCTTTGACCGCAAGAAACAGTGGAATCAGATGGTGGACAGAGGCATGGCGAACGATTATTCCTGGGGCGCTTCTAAATGGCGTTACGAGGGACTTTATAATTACCTCATGGGCTGCTAAAAAATGTATAAAAATAAAATATAGTGTAAATATTAAAAACAGGATGCAGGATTTTGCATCCTGTTTTTTTGATGCACAGCCCCGTGCAGAAGAAATATGCTGCGAAAGCGGCGCACGGGTCGCACAGCGAGCAGGGGAAAATCTTCCTGCTCGATAATACCAGCCCCGTGCAGAAGAAATATGCCGCGAAAGCGGCGCACGGGTCGCGCAGCGAGCAGGGAAAAATTTTTCCTTACTCGATTGAAAAATAAAAAGGAGGTCAGAATTTTTATGGCGGAAAACCAGGAAAAGAAAAATGAACAGATACGGGAATTCGGACAGATAGATTTAAAAAATAACCGGGAGAACAACAAGATTTCTTTGCTGACGATTATCGGGGAGATTGAGGGGCATGACTGCCTTCCCGCCACGACAAAAACAACAAAGTACGAGCATGTGCTGCCAAAGTTAGCAGAAATTGAGGACAACCAGGATGCAGAGGGACTGCTTCTTCTTTTAAATACGGTGGGCGGCGACGTGGAGAGCGGGCTTGCCATTGCGGAGATGGTGGCGTCTATCCACAAACCAACGGTATCCTTAGTGCTTGGCGGAAGCCATTCCATTGGAGTGCCTTTGGCTGTGTCTACCGATTATTCCTTTATTGTGCCGTCGGGAACCATGGTGATTCATCCGGTCCGCATGAACGGCACAATTATCGGAGCGCAGCCTACTTATGACTATTTTAAGCAGATGCAGGATCGTATTTTAAAATTTATCAGCAGCCATTCAAAGGCGAAAGAGGACAGGCTGGAGAAACTGATGATGAATACGGGAATCCTGACCAAGGATTTGGGGACAATCCTGGTGGGAAAAGAAGCTGTGGAGGAAGGACTGATTGATGAAGTGGGCGGAATTTCCCAGGCATTCGAGAAGCTGCACGCCATGATAGAGGAAAGGAAAAAAAATCCCGGACATATTTTTGAAAATAAATCGTGACAAAATCGTAAAAACCAGTTAATGACAATCTGCCTCAAATATGATATGATAGAACATGTATGTGAAAAATCGTCACTTCATGACGATTATATGGAAGCATCTGACACCCAGTTTTTCATAAGCTAGAAAAGTACAAAGGAGGCAGAAATGTCATTATTACAGGCGATTTTGATGGGAATTATCCAGGGATTGACAGAATTTTTGCCGGTGAGCAGTTCCGGACATCTGGCAATTTTTAAAATCATGTTTGGCGTGGATACGGACACCGGGATTTTATTCGATGTGCTTCTCCATGTAGGAACCTTAGCGGCAATCTGTGTGGTATATTATAAAGATATCTGGAAAATGATTGTGGAGGGATGCTGCATTGTCAGGGATTCCGCAGTCAATGTAGTTTTATTTTTTAAAAACAGGACTTCCGGTGAAAAAGTGCCTTACCGCAGGATTGTAAACAGCAGCTACCGGAAATTTGTTATGCTGGTGATTGTCTCTACCATACCTACCGGAATCATCGGCGTGGTGGGCGGCAATGCGGTGGAGCTGGCGTCGGAGATTTTGATTGTACCGGGCATTTGCCTGATTGCCACGGCGGTTCTTCTTTTTATTGCAGACCGAACCAAGGACGGAGACAAACTGCCGAAGAATGTTACATATACCAATGCCTTTGGAATCGGCATTGCCCAGGGAATAGCAACCCTCCCTGGACTTTCCCGTTCCGGAACCACCATTACTGCGTGCCTGCTCAGCGGATTTAACCGCAATTTTGCCGTGAAATATTCTTTTATTATGTCAATTCCGGCAATTTTAGGGGCGCTGGTCTTACAGTTAAAGGATTTTAAAGAGATAAACGTGACCGGCACGGAAGTGGGCTATTATGTTATCGGTATGGTGATTGCGGCGCTGGTGGGATACGTCTGTATCAAAACCATGCTGGTTATCGTGCGTAGAAAGAAATTTACCGGATTTGCAATCTACTGTCTAATCGTCGGCGCACTTTCCATCGGAGGATATTTCTACATGGCATAATGTTAATGGACATTATGCGCGCCGGAGTGCGCATAGATAATTTGGAGGTTAAAAAGTTTGGCAGCAACGAGTAGTAAAAAAAGTACATCCGCCAGAAAAAGGACAAGTTCAAGCTCTGGCAGAAAGGCAAATACAAGGCGTAAAGGAAATTCAAAAAAACAGCAGGAGCAGGAGGAAGCATTTACCAGAGAAGTGGTGCTCTGGATTGTGGTGGCGGTGTCATTGCTTCTTTTTATCAGTAATTTCGGCGTGGGAGGAACCATCGGAAATGCTGTGAGCCGCTTCTTTTTCGGAATTTTCGGGCTGATTGCCTATATTTTTCCCATTGTATTGCTGGTGGGAACCTTTTTTGCCGTTTCTAATAAGGGAAATAAAGTGGCGGTGGTGAAAATCATTGCCTCCTGTCTGTTTGTATTGTTTTTGTGTATGCTTATTGAACTGATTACGGATAAAACGGAAGTCAGGACAGCGATGGAGGCGTTTTCTTACAGCTACGAAACGAAATTCGGCGGCGGACTGTTAGGAGGCTTCCTTGCACATCTGCTTTATCCGGCGTTTGGCATGATTGGCGCATATGTGATTGATATTATTGTGCTGATTATTTCTCTGGTGCTGATAACGGAGCGCTCCGCCTTAAGGGGAATGCAGAAAGGCGGAAGGAAGGTATATGAATCCGCCAAGGTCAGCAATGAACGCCACAGAGAGCGGGCGGAACAGCGCCGGGAGGAACGGGAGCTGCGCCGTATGGACCGCAAGGTGGAGGGCGTTGCCATAGATACGAGGATTGTACCCCAGAAGCCCGCAGGACGTTCCGAGGAAATCAGCGAGATACATATGGATAATGAAGTGGAGCTGCCGGAGGTAAAAGCAGAAAAACGGGTGACTCTGACAGCAAGGGGCAGCGGAACGCCTGCTTTTTCTGAGGAAGTGTTAGCTTCCTTTGCAGAACCGGAGATTTCGTCAGACCAGCCGGAGCCGCAGATAACCGGACAATTTATAAATGAGCCGTCCGTGAAAAGGACAGAGCCAGAGCCGGAAATGCCCTTTACGGGTGAAGCTTTTATGGGTGAGACTTTCATGGAAGAGCCTGTGTCCGAAGAGCCGTTTGAGGACCCGTTTATGGGTGAAATCCGTATGGAAGAGCCATTGCAGGATGAAATTTTGCCGGATGATGCGGATATGGAGCAGCTTTTTGCAGCGGAAGCACAGCAATTTATGGAGCCTGCTTTTGAAAATGGAGAAAACAGTAGTTCCGACGATGATTTTGAATTTCAACCGGAGGAAGTGGTGCAGCCCCCGAAGGAATATCAATTCCCTTCCGTGGACTTATTAAAGAAAAATGAAAAACAGGCAGGGGAATCCAAAAAGCAGCTGCAGGAGACTGCATCTAAGTTACAGCAGACCTTAAAGAATTTCGGCGTCAATGTCACCATTACCAATATCAGCTGCGGACCAACCGTTACACGCTATGAGCTACAGCCGGAAATGGGGGTTAAGGTCAGCAAGATTGTAAACCTCGCCGATGATATTAAGCTGAATTTAGCGGCGGCGGATATCCGTATTGAAGCGCCGATTCCGGGAAAGGCAGCCATCGGTATTGAAGTCCCGAACAAGGAAAATGTAGTGGTATCTTTCCGGGAGTTAGTGGAGGCGGAGGAATTTCAGTCCCATCCCTCTAAAATTTCTTTCTGTGTAGGGAAGGATATTGCCGGAAAAGTGACGGTGGCGGACATTGCAAAAATGCCACACCTTTTGATTGCGGGTTCCACCGGCTCCGGTAAGTCTGTCTGTATCAATACCATTATTATGAGTATTCTTTACAAGGCAGACCCGAAGGACGTCAAATTAATCATGGTAGACCCGAAGGTGGTGGAGCTCAGCGTATATAACGGCATTCCGCACCTGATGATTCCGGTGGTCACCGACCCGAAAAAGGCGGCGGGGGCCCTGCGGTGGGCGGTGGCGGAAATGGATGACCGCTACCAGAAATTTGCACAGACCAATGTCCGTGATTTGAAAGGCTACAATGCAAAAATTGAAAGCCTGCCGGATGTACCGGGGGAGGCAAAACCGGAGAAGCTGCCGCAGATTGTCATTATCGTGGACGAGTTGGCGGACCTTATGATGGTGGCAGCGGGAGAGGTGGAGGAAGCCATCTGCCGTCTGGCACAGTTGGCAAGGGCAGCGGGAATCCATCTGATTATCGCAACCCAGCGTCCTTCCGTAAATGTCATCACCGGACTTATCAAGGCAAATATGCCGAGCCGAATCGCCTTTGCAGTGACCTCCGGGGTAGATTCCCGTACGATTTTAGACATGGTGGGAGCAGAAAAGCTTCTCGGAAAAGGAGACATGCTCTTTTATCCCCAGGGCATTCCAAAACCCATCCGTGTGCAGGGAGCCTTTGTATCGGACAAGGAAGTTTCTGATGTAGTAAACTTTATTAAAGAAGAAAACGGTCCCGGCACCTACAGCTCAGCAGTGGAGGAGCATATGAACAATGCAGTTTCCGGCAATGAAACCATAAGCATTGATTCAAACTCCGGCGCAGGAGACGGCAGGGACCAGTATTTTGCAGACGCCGCAAGGCTTCTGATTGAAAAGGAAAAGGGCTCTATCGGTATGCTGCAGCGCTATTTTAAAATCGGTTTTAACCGGGCAGCGCGGATTATGGACCAGTTAGAGGAAGCAGGTATTGTTGGACCGGAGGAGGGCACAAAGCCAAGGCGGGTGCTGATGTCCCCGGAACAATTTGAACAATATGAGGAAGAATATCTTTAGAAATGGAGGAGCATTATGAAAACAGACATTCAAATCGCACAGGAGGCAGAAATGCTGCATATCCGTGAGGTGGCGGCACAGTTAGACATCCAGGAGGATGAATTGGAGCTTTACGGAAAATATAAGGCAAAGCTTTCCGACGAGTTAATGAAAAGGGTAGAAAACCAGCCGGATGGAAAATTGATTCTGGTAACGGCAATCAACCCAACTCCCGCAGGAGAGGGAAAAACCACCACCAGCGTAGGTTTAGGTCAGGCTTTTGGCAAATTAGGGAAAAAAGCGGTAATTGCACTCCGTGAGCCATCTTTAGGTCCCTGCTTTGGCATCAAGGGAGGCGCTGCAGGCGGCGGTTACGCCCAGGTAGTGCCGATGGAGGATTTGAATCTGCATTTCACAGGAGATTTCCATGCCATTACCTCCGCAAATAACCTGTTAGCCGCTCTCTTGGACAATCATATCCAGCAGGGAAATGAGCTGGGGATTGACCCGAGACAGGTGGTATGGAAACGCTGTATGGATATGAATGACCGTGTGCTCCGCAACATTGTGGTGGGCATGGGAAGAAAAATGGACGGTATGGTGAGAGAGGACCATTTTGTCATCACCGTGGCATCCGAAATCATGGCGATTCTCTGCCTTGCAGACGATATGCACGATTTAAAACGCCGTCTTGGAAACATTATTGTGGCATATAATTTCAAAGGAGAGCCGGTGACGGCAAATGATTTAAAGGCGACAGGCGCAATGGCTGCCTTATTAAAGGACGCATTAAAGCCGAACCTGATTCAGACCTTAGAACATACCCCCGCCATCGTTCACGGCGGACCCTTTGCGAACATTGCCCACGGCTGCAACAGTGTCCGTGCTACAAAGACAGCCTTAAAACTGGCAGATTATGTGATTACGGAGGCTGGTTTTGGTGCAGACTTAGGAGCAGAGAAATTTTTCGATATCAAATGCCGCAAGGCAGGCTTAAAACCGGATGCCGTCGTATTGGTGGCAACCGTCCGCGCTTTAAAATACAACGGCGGCGTGGCAAAAGCGGATTTGGGAACGGAAAATTTAGAGGCTTTGAAAAAAGGCATTGTAAACTTAGAGAAGCATATTGAAAACTTACAGAAATACAAGGTTCCGGTAGTGGTAACCTTAAATTCCTTTGTGACAGATACCAAGGCGGAAACAGATTTTGTAGAGCAGTTCTGCCGGGAGAGAGGCTGTGAATTTGCCCTTTCTGAGGTATGGGAGAAAGGCGGCGAAGGCGGTGTTGCTTTAGCAGAAAAAGTATTAGAGACCATAGAGCAGAAGGAAAGCCATTTTGAGCCGATTTATGCAGATGACCTTTCCTTAGAAGAAAAAATCGAGACAGTGGCAAAGGAAATTTACGGGGCGGACGGCGTCACCTATTCCCCGGCGGCAGCCAAAGAGCTGAAACGCATCACAGATATGGGAATGTCCCATTTCCCGGTATGTATGGCGAAAACCCAGTATTCCCTGTCCGATGACCAGACAAAATTAGGCAGACCGGAAGGCTTTACCGTCAATGTGAGAGAGGTTTATGTTTCTGCCGGAGCAGAGTTTGTGGTGGCAATCACAGGAGCCATTACCACCATGCCGGGACTGTCAAAGGACCCTGCTGCATATCATATTGACGTGGATGATGACGGCGTCATTACAGGCTTATTCTAATAAGCCCTTTATTTCTAAACTGATTTGAAATGAATATGTATTTAAGCCGGATTTCATATGACAAGGCGGAAATACACATTTTTGTAAAAGAGAGGAGAAAGCCATGCCGCAGATAATTGATGGAAAAAGAATTTCACAGGAAATTAAGGACGAATTAAAAGAAAAGGTTGCCGCTTTAAAGGAGCAGGGAATCGAGGGGACGCTGGCGGTGATTCAGGTGGGAAACGACCCTGCCTCCAGCGTCTATGTCAACAACAAAAAGAAAGCCTGTGAATATATTGGAATCGGTTCTTTATCTTACGAGCTGCCGGAGGAAACCACGGAGGAAGAGTTACTGGCATTGATTGAGAAATTAAACAACGATACCAAAGTAAACGGCATTTTAGTGCAGCTTCCGGTGCCAAAGCACATTGATGAAGAAAAAATCATTAAGACCATTTCACCGGAAAAGGATGTGGACGGTTTTCATCCTGAAAATGTGGGAAATCTGGTGACAGGCGGAAGGGGCTTTGTCTCCTGTACCCCCGCCGGAATTATCCAGCTGCTGAAGCGCTCCAATGTGGCAATCGAGGGAAAAAACTGCGTGGTTATCGGAAGAAGCAATATTGTTGGAAAACCAATGGCTCTCTTAATGCTCCGTGAGAACGCCACTGTGACCATTGCCCATTCCAAAACACAGAATTTAAAAGAAATCTGTAAACAGGCAGATATTTTAATTGTGGCTATCGGCAAGCCGCGTTTTATTACCGCCGATTATGTAAAAGAAGGGGCGGTTGTCATTGATGTGGGAATCCACAGAGAGCCGAAGGAAGTAGACGGAAAAATAGTCAACAAGCTCTGCGGTGATGTGAATTATGAGGAAGTGGCGGAGCATACCTCAGCGATTACGCCTGTTCCCGGCGGCGTCGGTCCCATGACGATTGCAATGCTGATGAATAACTGCGTGGAATCTATGTCAGGAAAATAACTTTTCCGAAAATGAAATTTTCCGAAAATAACTTTTCCAAAAACAAATTTTCCCAAATAGATTTTCCGAAAATGAAAGAGGTTTTCCTATGAAATGTGTGAAGTGTGGGGCAGAATTGAAGCAGGGCTGTCTGTACTGTTCCGTTTGCGGTCACGAATCGCAAATTCTCCCTGACTATAGTGTGCTTGAGGACGATTACCTGCGTTCTCTGCTGAAGGAGGAAGCGAAACCGGAGGCAGCAGAAGAAAAGCAGGAAACAGTCCCGGAGAAAAAACAAAAGAAAAAGGAAAAAACTTCCCATCTGCTTCTGATTGTATTAAGCTGTCTGCTCCTCGCCGGCATCGGTATCGGCATTGGCGTAAAGCTCTATGTGGATGAGCAGAACGCAAACTCCTACGATTACCAGATGGAAATGGCGGAAAAGGAAGCGGCGGCAGGAAATTATGCTGAGGCGCTGGATTTTTATAATGCAGCTTTAGACATCAAGCCGGAGGATTTAGAGGCTCGTGCCGCTATGGCAGATATCTATATGGAACGGCAGAATTATGACGCTGCCATGATTCTTTTAATCGAAATCATTAAAGCAGACGAAGCAGACAAGGATGCCTATGAGAAATTGATTTCCATTTATGAGGAAAAAAAGGACTATGACAGTATCCTTGCATTGGCGGACGAGGTAACCGAGCCGGAGATTTTAGGGTTATTCCAACCATATCTGGTCACTCCTCCTGTGGTTTCACCTTTGGGCGGAACCTATGAGGGAGAGCTGACGGTAGGGCTTTTTTCTATGAAAGGGTATGATATTTACTATACCTTAGACGGGACGACGCCGGATACCTTAAACGGTATTCTTTACCGCGGCAATGATTTGAAATTCAGTGAAGCCGGAGAATACCAGTTAAAGGCAGTCTGTATCAATGAAAAAGGTATCAGCAGTGAACTGGTGGAGGAAACCTACCAGGTGGAGGAAAAGGCGCCGGATTTCCCAACGCTGACACCGGACGGCGGCGAAATCTGGGGAGAAACCTATGTTACCATCACAGCAGAAGCCGGCTGCAGTATTTACTATACCTGGGATGGCACAGACCCTACGGAGCAGTCTGCCAGATATACAGAGCCTATCTACGTGCCGGAGGGCGAGAATGTATTATCCGTATTGGTGGTAAATGACAGAAATGGTCTAAAGAGCGGTATTTACCGCAGCAGTTACAGCTATATCCTGCAATAAATTTAACAGGACAGCCATGGAATGATGACATTCGGGCTGTCCTGTTTTTGCATGCCGGAACGGTCAGTCAGATACGATGACGGCAGTTTTTTGATGTTAATCCTCCGGTAAAAATTCAATGGTATCTTTGCCGAGTTTGGCAATTCGGGCGAGGGAATAAACCTCAAAGCCCTGTTCCTCTAACTTCTGTCTGCCGGGCTGGAAGGATTTTTCAATTAAAATACCAATCCCTGCCACAGTGGCATGTGCCAAACGGATGAGCCGGATAGCTCCGGTGGCAGCTTCGCCATTGGCAAGGAAATCATCAATAATCAGTACGTGGTCAGTTTCATTGATGAAATTTTTTGACATGGTCAGTTCATAGCTGGTTCCCTTGGTAAAGGAAGTAACGACGGTCTGATAGAGATTATCATTTAACACCTTGGAGGGCTGCTTTTTCAGAATAATCATAGGAACGTCAAGGGCAAGCGCCGTCATCAGCGCCGGGGCAATGCCGGAGCTTTCAATAGTAACCACCTTCGTGATATGCTTGTCCTTAAAATGCTCCGCAAAATGTCCGCCTATCTCTTTCATCAGAAGTGGGTCTACCTGATGATTGATGAAACTGTCTACCTTTAAAATATCCTCATTGACAGCTCTGCCTTCCGCAAGAATCTTTTCTTCCAGTAATTTCATAATATGATACCTCACTTTAAAATAATCATTTCGTTTGATAAATTCTGTCGGCTGTTTTTGCCGGAACCTTTTTTCATATAAGACTTACGGATTGTCCGGAAACAGCTTCGGATAAAGCGTCTCAATGATATGGTCTAAAAACGCTTCGTCTAAGCCGGGATATTTTTCCGAAACAGCCTGCTGCATCGCTTCATACCGGGAAAAGTAAAGCTGGTTTTCCTCCATATTTTTATCGCCGCAATCCATATCTGCTGCGGTAAAACGGCTGCAAAACCATTCCGTGATTTCCGCAAAAAGCTGTTCTTCCTCATCGGCAGCGTGGGAAACCGCTTTGATTTCCATAAAGGAACGGATACCGATGATAAGGAAAATAAGAAACATAATCCCCATAACAACGGAAGTCAGAATTTTCATATGGAACGCCGTTTCAAAGGGCAGTACATCGAGCAGAAAAAGAATTAAAAAAATGATTCCGACAACGCTTACTATGGTGAAGGTATATGCCGTGGATTTCAAATCGGCAGCCTTGGCTTTTTGGGACACGTAAGCGTGGAGGGGTGCGGTATTTTTTTCTTCCTCTGTGTTTCCGGCTGTTTCTTCGGAAAACTGCTCCGGGGAAGGTTCTTCTGAAAATTCAGAAGTCTCTGCCGTGTACTCCAGTTTCTCCACCAAACTGACGCCGCAGTCGGCGCAGGTTGTAATTCCTGCTACATATTCATTTTTACATTTTGGACACCACATTGCCTGTTACCTCGTTTTTCGTTTTGTTTCTCCCGGATGCATTTTCGCACCCGGAAGATAGGATATAAGAAAATTATAGGGGATTAAATAGACGGTGGCAAGAAAATTTGATATACTTTTTCCAGAAAATAAATTTTGCGACAAAAATGAGGAAACATGCCCTGTTTCAGAAGGGCTTTGGAGGACAGAATGAAGATTACCATTGCCTGCGTGGGAAAAATCAAGGAAAAATTTTACCGGGACGCCATAGCGGAGTATGAGAAAAGGCTGAGCCGCTACTGCAAGTTGGAAATTGTGGAGGTGGCAGATGAAAAGACGCCGGATAATGCCAGTGGGCTGGTGGAAAACCAGATTAAAGAAAAAGAGGCGGAGCGGCTGCTGGCACGGTTGGAAAAACCGCTGAAAGAGGGAGCATTCGTCTGTGCCCTCGTCATAGACGGGAAACAGTTGGATTCTGTGGAACTGTCAGAAAAAATAGAAACGCTGGGAATTTCCGGGACGAGCCATATTATTTTTCTGATTGGAGGCTCTCTTGGAATGTCGGAAACACTTTTAAAACGGGCGGATATGAAGCTCAGCTTTTCTAAAATGACGTTTCCCCACCAGCTGATGCGGGTGATTTTGTTAGAGCAGATATACCGGGGGTATCGAATTATGAATCATGAGCCGTATCACAAGTAAAGGCGAATGAAATTGGAACTTTAATTCAACGTTCTTCCAATTCAGATTTGGCGCTAAAAGCTGCAGGATAGGAAATATGATTATACTACGTATTTTCCTTGACAAAAATATGGTGATATTTTATAATTTTATTAATAAATTGTTAAAGAAAACAGGCAAAAGTAACAAAAATGTATAGAGTGGATAAAAAATGAGTATAATCAACGTAGACAAAGAAAAATGTGTAGGATGTAATGCATGCGTAAGAGCCTGTCCGGCAGCGGAAGCGAATGTTGCCCGTAATGACGAAACCGGACAACTTCGTATCGTAATCAATGATGAAAAGTGTATTAAGTGTGGAGCCTGTATTAAGGTCTGTTCCCATGGGGCAAGAAGTTATCAGGATGATATGGAACAGTTTTTGCAGGATGTAAAGGATGGAAGAGATGTGGCAATGATAGCTGCACCTTCCATTAAAATTGCTTTTGACGGAAACTGGCGTCATGCGCTGCAATGGCTTCGCAATCAGGGCGTGAAGAAAATTTATGATGTGGGTTATGGCGCAGACATCTGTACCTGGGCGCATTTGCGGTATCTGGAAGCACATCCTGATAAAAAAGTGATTTCCCAGCCTTGTGCGGCAGTCGTGAATTATGTACTCCGACATCGCCCGGAATTAATACCAAGTCTTTCCCCAATTCACAGTCCTATGATGTGTATTGCTATTTATATGAGAAAGGTACTTGGATTTAAAGGAAAGATAGCGGCAATATCACCTTGTATTGCAAAGATTGATGAATTCCGTGAGACAGGGGTAATTGATTACAATGTAACAATGGAGCATTTGAAAAAATATTTTGAGGAAGAAGGAGTAGAACTTCCAAAAGTAAAGATATACAGTGACTTTGAATTTGATGAATATCAGGGATTGGAAGGTTCTATTTATCCAAAACCCGGAGGACTCATGAAGAATCTTTTGATTCATGCACCCGAAATGGAGATTATAACATCAGAGGGAGATAGATTATATGATGATTTGGATTCCTATCTGGAGCAGCCAAAGGAAGCGCTTCCTACCGTATTTGATGTTTTGAACTGTGAGGATGGATGTAACGGCGGACCGGCTACCGGAGTAAATTATCAGCGTTTTGCAATGAATGATATTATGCATAGTGTGGAACGTTATGCACGTAAAGTCAGAAAAGCAAATGTTACCAAAAAAGGAGTAGATAAGCAGTTTGCTGAATTTGACAAAATATTGAATCTGAATGACTTTATCCGTACATATAAATCTCAAAAATCGGATGAACGTGTTATTACAGAAGCAGAAATTAATCAGGCATTTGAGCTGCTTGGAAAACATACTAAAATAGAGCGAAACTTTGACTGCCATGCATGTGGATACAAGTCCTGTCGGGAAATGGCGACTGCTTTGGCAAGAGGAATCAATGAAAAAGAGAATTGCCACGAATATATGATGGCGATGATTCGACAGGAACGACAAAAGGTGTCAGAGGTAAATCATGAAGTGCTGAGCATGAATCGTGAGCTGATGGAGATATTCGGCGAGCTTTCCGAAAATATCCAGAGCGTAAAAAATGAGGCGGATTCTATTCAGGAAGCCGGGGCTAAAAGTGCAGGAGAAATGCAGAATGTGGCAGACCATATGAATGATTTGAGCCTTTTGAATCAGAAAATTGCAAATGCTATGGGCAATATCAATGACAGCGTAGGAAAATATAAGACTATGACTGAGGATGTAGAAAAAATAGCCGGAAAAATCAATCTCTTATCTTTAAATGCGGCAATAGAAGCCGCAAGAGCCGGAGAAGCAGGAAAGGGGTTTGCGGTAGTTGCATCTAATATCCGCCAATTATCTGACAGTTCAAAAGAATCGGTAGGAAGTGCAAGGGAAAATGATGAGGAAATCAACAACGCAATTTCCGATGTCAATGTGATTGCGGACAAGTTTTCTGAAAATATCAGTAAACTTATAAGTGTAGTGGAAACTGCGATTGCAGATGCAAGAAAGACCTCTGCAAATAGTGAATCTATCAAAGAATCTATGGAAAAAGTTTCAGAGATTGCAGGGAAAGTACAGGAAGTTATTAATGAGACAAATAATATATTAAATTAATGCATTTTATGAACTTGCTCTGAACTCACATGTCGGAAAGAAATATCAGAAAAGAACAGATAAAAAACAGGATTATTTAATAGCAAAACGGTAACAGGCAGGGCACATAAAGCGTCCTGTCTTATCTGTATTTAAGATACTATTGTGCAATTTACGCACTTAGCTGTGTTATGGAGAAGCAAGTCTGCGTATTAAGAATACCTTATATTGATAGGAGCTAAATACAATGGAACGGAAATGTAAATTTTGCGGAAAGATATTTGAACACGGAGTATCGGGAAATATGATTATTTTTTGCCCTAATTGTAAAAAAGATACTGGTTCTATTTCAGATTACGGCTTCGGACCGATTACACCATGTGATATTTACCTGGGCGATAAAATTATAGGAACTATATCAAAAGATTATTTCCTTACTTCTAAACAATTCGGAGTACAAAAACAATTAACCGGAAGGTATGCTAATTTAGCGGCATATCACGAGGCAGAGAATATTATCCAATCCTATTTGGAGAAAACAGATGAGTAAGATACTTTTAGACGCAAAGACGGCGCAAAAAGCCAAAGTTAAATTTATAGCCACATTAACAGGAACAACTACGAGAGAGAATTTTGAAAATTATAATAGCGTATATATCGCAGAGGATATATTGGAGGGTTATCAATATATCCTGACTTTGATATAACCGGAACGCTTATTATAATTTATACTGGAGGAATGTGTACAAAATCAGCGAAATCTTCTAGAGTTGGCGGGCAAATAAATTTCTTTTTCTTCTGGATTTACTTTATGATATAATAAAAAAATGCAGACAGTATAAAAGGAAACAACATCATGTCTGAACCAAAATCCAGAAATAAAAGAGGGAATCTTTGATGAAAAATAAAATAATCAAAATAGTAAGCGCAGTCACAGCAGCATTTGGCGTCTTTATGGCGTTTGGCTGGTCTTTTTTTGACCTGATGATTCACTGCAGAAACAAAAAACACCTGACCAAAAAGAAATGGTTTCAGCTGTCCCACACAAAAATAAACCATCCAAGGGATAAATTTGAACAAGAATATGAAGAGGGAAAAGCCTGGTGCCGGCAGCAGAACATGCAGGACTGTTATGTCAGAAGTACAGACGGTCTGCTGCTGCACGGTTTTTATCTTCCGGCAGTGAATGCACAGCGGTATGTTCTGTTATGCCACGGGTATAAGGGCAGCGGTTTCGGAGATTTTGCCTATACAGCGAGATTTCTCCATGAAAATGGCTGTAACCTGCTCTTTATTGACCAGAGATGCTGCGGACTCAGCGAGGGAAAATACATTACCTTTGGGGCAAAGGAGCAGTGGGACGTGCGGGAATGGGCGTATTATATTGCAAAGCGAAATAAAGAACACCTTCCCATTTATCTCTACGGGGAATCCATGGGAGCGGCGTCGGTGCTCATGGCGTCGGGGCACAGCCTGCCGGAGGAGGTAAAAGGGCTGATTTCAGACTGTGGCTTTCATTCCATGAAGGAACAGCTTCAGGACATTGCCGCTAACTGGTTCCATTTAAACTGGGTGGAGCTGCTTTTGTTCCGGGTAGATTTATTCTGTGGTTTTTTGGGCGGTTTCCGCATGAAGGACGCAGACACAACAAATGCAATGAGAACGAACCAACGACCTGTTTTATTTTTCCATGGCGGGAAAGACACTTATGTGGAGCCGAAAAACACCAGATATAACTATGCGCTGTGCCGGGCGCCCAAGGAGCTTGTCATCATACCGGAGGCAAGGCATCTCTGCAGTGCATATGTGAATCCGGAATTATACCGGCGGAAGTTATTGGAATTTTTTGTGAAATATGATAATTAACCATACTAAAACGTCAGCTTAGAGGGCTGGCGTTTTTCATTTCATTGGAAAGACTTTGTTGCATTAATGTACAAAAGTGATGGCTTTCCTATGAAATAAAAAGCCCTCCGGGCAGGGCACAAGATGTCTAGGGGACATCTGATTTGCGCCGACCGAAGTGAAACGGAGAGCGCACCTCGCGGAGAAATAGAGAGCGAAAAACAGTCAGGTAAAGTTTCGGTCAATTTTATGTAAAGTGTTTGTTAACTCCCAAAGGGGGTAGAAATCAAAAATAAAATGTGTTAATTTCTCAAAAGGACAAGAAAACAGGAGGTTACCAATGAAAGAATATTATCCTTTAACAGCAGCGCAGAAGCTGCACTACAACTGGATGAAAACTTACAAAACGCAGCAGGTATCGGGAGTCAGCGTTGTGGCTTCTTTACAGGCACAGCTGGATTTCGGGCTTTTAAAGAAATGTATCCAGCTGGAATTTGAGCGTTACGGCTGTATGAGAATCCGCTTTACAAAACCGGACGCAAAGGGCGAGATAAAGCAATACCTTGCAGCGAAAGAGACACGGGATATCCCTATTAAGGATTTATCCGGTATGAGCATGGCAGAGGCAGACAGCCTGATGCAGTCATGGGCTTACGAAACCTTTGACGGGGACGATATTCCGCTTTGCGACGTAACCATGGTAAAACTTCCTGATGGCTATAACGGATTTTTTATTCACATGGACCACAGACTGATTGATTCCTGCGGTCTGGTGGTAATGATTAACGATTTGATGCAGCTTTATACCCATTACAGATTTCAGTCTCCTTATCCCGATGACCTGGCAGATTTTGAAGAGGTTCTGGCAAAGGATTTGAAACGGGCAAATAACGAGAAACGTTTTGCCAAGGATAAAAAATTCTGGGACGACCAGTTAGACGCCTTAGGAGAGCCGCTTTATTCCGATATTCAGGGACCGTCGGTTTTGGAAGAGGCAAGAAAGCTCCATGGCAATCCAAGCTTGCGAGCCGCAGATATCGAACTGAAAAACCTGTTTGTGGAAGTAAAAGACTATTATTTAGAGCCGGAGCCCACGAGAAACCTCATGGATTTCTGTATGAACCATCAGCTTTCCATGACCAATCTTTTGTTGTTAGGCATAAGGACTTATCTTTCCAAGGTAAATAACGGACAGGAAGATATCACCATCGAGAATTTCATTTCCAGACGTTCCACCCATGACGAGTGGACCTCCGGCGGCAGCAGAACCATTATGTTTCCCTGCCGGACTGTGATTTCTCCCGAAACCGATTTCCTGTCGGCGGCATATGAGATTCAGAATGTGCAGAACCGTATTTATATGCACAGCAATTACGACCCGGCGCTCATCAAGGAGGAAATGAGAAAACGCTACCGCACGCCGGAGCATACCGCTTATGAGAGCTGTTATCTCACCTACCAGCCCATGCCGGTGAAACTGGAAAACCCGCACCTTATCCATATTCCGCAGCATTCCAAATGGTTTGCCAACGGCGCTGCCACCAAGAAAATGTATCTGACCGTATCCCACACCGAGGACGGGGGCATGAATTTCTCTTATCACTATCAGACAGCGCATTTAGAGGAACATGATATGGAATTGTTATATTACTACATGATGCGCATTCTCTTTAAGGGAATTGCAGAGCCGGACATGAGTATCGGTGAGATTATGGAGCAGGTTTAAATTTTAGTTAGAAAAAATCACAGGGCAGTCTGCCATGGAAATTCAGGAGGAAAATAATATGACACAGGAAATGCAGTTTAAAACAATCGTTGCACAGTATTGCAAGGTATCACCGGATGAAATGACAAGCGAGATGAGATTCCGGGAGGATTTGGGCTTTAGCTCCCTTGATTTTATGTCCTTTTTAGGAGAGTTAGAGGATACCTTTGACGTAGAGCTAGAGGAGGAGGATGCGCTGCATGTCTTTACCATTGGAGAGGCGCTTGCATTATTAGAAGCATTGCAGCAGTAAGGACAGCTGTACAGTTCGTAACACAGAGATGATTGGAAACTCAGCGGCAACAGGGCTGTTTCCTAAGGAAAATGGAGGTTAAGATGGGAACGTTAATTGTAGATATCTTAGAGGAAAGCGAAAAAAAGTTTTCAGAAATCAAGGCAGTCAAGTGGCTGAAAAAAAAGGAAATTTATGAGAGAAGCTACCGTGAAATGATGGAAAATGTTAGAGCGACAAGAAAAGGGCTGTCAGCGGAAGGATTTCAGGGAAAACACATCGCTCTTATCGGCAACAGTTCCGTGGAATGGATAGAGAGCTATCTGGGAATTATTACAGGCAAAACCGTTGCCGTTCCCTTAGATGCAATGCTGCCGATGGAGGATTTGGCAGACCTCATCAACCGTTCCGATTCCGAAGCGCTTTTCTTAAGCCCGAAAAACCAGAAGCTGTCAGAGGGAATTTTAGCGGCATGTCCAAACTTAAAAAAAATCTGGCTGTTACAGGAGGAAGCACCGGAGGTTTCCGATGAGAGAGTATCCTGCGTCGGTAAATTAAAAGAAACCGGCAGGGAGAACGACGCCGATTCCGAGAGACCGGAAGCCGGAGATATTGCCACCATTATTTTTACCTCCGGCACCACAGGAAAAAGCAAGGGCGTTATGCTGACACAGGAAAACCTTGCCTCCAACGTGCTTTCCGTGGATTTTACATTGGAGCCCGAAACGGTGGTTTTAAGCGTGCTGCCCATCCATCATGCCTATTGCCTGGTGATGGACTGGTTAAAGGGCTTTTCTCTGGGTACCACGTTGTGTATTAATGACTCCCTGATGCACATGGTAAAAAATATGGGTATCTTTAAACCGGAGATTATGCTGATGGTTCCGCTGATGGTGGAAACCATTTACAAGAGACTCTCGGCGACAAGCCCCCTCATTCCGAAAAAACTGGTGGCGGCAAAGGCATTTGGCGGAAACTTAAGAATTATCATTACCGGAGGCGCCCATCTGGACCCGTTTTATATTGATAAATTTGCAGACTATGGGGTGGATATCTTAGAAGGGTATGGTATGTCGGAATGTTCTCCGGTTATCAGCTCCAATACGCCGGAAAACCATAAGGCAGGCTCTATCGGAAAGCCTCTTTCTAACGCCGAGATTCGTTTTGAGGACGGAGAAATTCTGGTAAGGGGCAGCAGCGTCATGAAGGGCTATTACAAAATGCCGGAAGAGACAGTGGAAACCCTGCGGGACGGCTGGCTTCATACGGGAGATAAGGGATATCTGGACGAGGACGGTTTCCTCTTTATCAATGGACGTATCAAAAATCTGATTATCCTTTCAAACGGAGAAAACATTTCCCCGGAGGAAATTGAAAACAAATTAGCCTTAAATAAGCTGGTAGGGGAAGTGGTTGTGACAGGAGAAAACAACGGTCTTACCGCAAGAATTTATCCTGACCAGGATGTGGTATCCGCCAAACATATGAGTGAGGAAAAAATCCGGTCAGAGCTGCAGGGATTTCTGGATAAATATAATAAATCCCAGCCTACCTATCGTCAGATTACAGGTCTGGTGGTGCGGAAAAATCCGTTTATCAAAAGCACCACTAAGAAAATTAAACGGCAGGAAGCTATGATTGACGAGCCGTAACCCGGAAATGTGCTGTTTCATCTGTATTTTGCTGTATGAGACAGCACATTAAAACATATAAGGGAGCATACCTGAAATAAAAGCCTGGCTCAGAATGTCGGCAACGGCTTCGGCAGGCGTTGCAAAATTGTCCTTCGTCCATTTATGGAGTACGCCAAGGGTACTTCCAATGGTACAGGCAATCATATAGGAAAGCTCTTCCTTGCTGTGGCAGGATGGGGTAGTGTTCTGCGTCACATCCGCCACATAGCGGTGAAACATCATCAGAGCTTTTTCATAAAAATCATTTCCTCTGGGACTGCGGAGCAGGTTCGTCAAAAACGGATTGGTCATAGTGTAGTTACAGATAGTCAAAAAGAATGACTTGCACATTTCATGGTCGTTCTTCGGATGGAAGGTTTCCATGAGGGTGAAGATATCATCAATGGTCTTATCCTCAATGGCAGTCACCAGCGCCGGAATATTTTCGTAGTGGTTGTAAAAAGTGCTTCGGACAATTCCGGCTTTCTTTATCACATCAGACACGGTTATTTTTTCTAATTCCTTTTCTTTCAAAACCAGAAAAAACGCATCGCAAATTGCCTCATCGGCTATATAATATCTCTCGTCCTGTATTTCATGCTGCATAAAATTCTCCTTTACGAGGGGGCTTTTTTTCTTTCTGACATTTATTATAGCATAAGACGGCTGGAAAACAAAATTTTTAACAGTCAGGACATTTTTCCATTACTTGGGGAAGGATATATGGTATAATGTCGACAGACATGATACGCGCCGGAGTGCGCATAGGTCGCCCACGGCGAATGCCTTGTGCGAAGCACATGGTACAATGGAAAAACAGGTATTGGGAATGAGGTAAAAAAATGATAAAGACAGTAAAAGGCGATATTACAAAAGTTACAGATGTGCAGGCGATTGTCAATGCGGCTAACTCAAGCCTTTTAGGAGGCGGCGGTGTGGATGGCGCCATTCACAGGGCAGCCGGACCGGAACTTTTATTTGAATGCAGATTGCTTGGGGGCTGTAAAACCGGACAGGCGAAAATAACAAAAGGGTATCAGCTGCCCTGTGATTATGTGATACATACGGTGGGACCTGTGTGGAACGGCGGAACGAAAAACGAGAGGGAACTTTTGGCGGACTGCTATTACAATTCTTTGACGGTTGCCATGGAAAACCAGATTCGAAGGATTGCGTTTCCGTCCATTTCTACCGGAATCTACCATTTCCCGGTGGAACAGGCTGCCAAAATAGCGGTGCAGACCGTGAAAGAGTTTCTTGATAAAAATACGGGTGCGTTTGACTTGGTGGAATGGGTGTTATTTGATGATAATACGAAAAGGGTTTATGATGCGGAAGTAGAGAAGTTGTAGCGAAAATTATGACATACCGAAATTTTGATTTACCACACGGAGGCTATATTATAATGAAATTAACAGATATTTCACACGGTCCCGATTGGATAATCTGGATTGTATTCGCTGTATTTGCAGTAATTTCAATTATACTCCTTTCCGGGCACGGCAGCTGTCTGATTTCCGGTTTTAATACGGCTTCAAAAAAAGAACAGGAAAAATATGACAAGAAAAAATTATGCAGAATCGCCGGGGCAGGCATGGCGGTTATCGCAATCCTTATTCTTGTGATGGGATTGTTTGAAAGCATGCTTCCAGCTGATTTTGCTTATGTTTCCATTGGAATTATTGTGGTTGATTGTGTTGTCATTATTATTTTAGGAAATACGGTTTGCAGAAAATAATATGTTAAGAAAGTATAGAGAGAATGAAAATGGATATAAAAAATATCATAGATAAAAGTTTTAGAGGCGTTGTCTACGTCCTTCAAGATAATAATATTTTATGTGAAAGGGTAAGCGGTTTCCGTGATTTGGCAAATGAACTCCCAAACACTATAGACACAAAATTTGCCAGCGCCTCTGCCGGAAAAGTGTTTGTCGCAGTGGGCATCCTGCAGCTGATAGAATGTGGAAAATTAAACTTCGATGACACTCTGGAAACTATCCTTGCTATGGATTTACACAACATCGACCCGAAGGTAACCGTAAGGCAATTATTAACAGGCTATGTTCTGCTTGCAATGATGATTGAAAAAGTAACCGGAATGTATTTTGATGAATATCTGCAGAAAAATATTTTTTCTGTCTGTGATATGAAGTCAACCGGGTATTACGAATTGGATAAACTGCCTGCAAATTGCGCAAATCATTATATTTATTGTAATGACAGCGGCGATTACCGAACCAATATTTTCAGTGTTGATGTAAAAGGCACTGGCGCTGGCGGAGCCTTCATTACGGTAAAGGATATCGCTGCCTTCTGGAAGGGCTTGCTGGAGGGAAAATTATTGTCCCCGGAAATGATATCTGAAATGTTAAGAAAACAAAGCGGAGACGGCAGCGATAAAGAAGAAGGTTATTATGGCTATGGCGTCTTCCAATAAAATAATAAGGAGAACCAGCATGAAAGTAAAAAATCCGATTATCCGGGGCTTTTACCCTGACCCAAGTATCTGTAAGGCAAACGGGAAATATTACCTTGCCTGCAGTTCCTTTGAATATTTTCCGGGGGTTCCTCTTTTTGAAAGCGAGGATTTGCTTCACTGGAAACAGATTGGACACTGTCTCACAAGAAAAAGCCAGGTGAATTTACATAAAGTGAGCGGTTCCGGCGGAGTCTTTGCTCCGACGCTGCGGTATCATGAAGGACGTTTCTACATGGTGACCAACAACAACACTTACCAGAAAAATTTCTACGTTTACACGGATGATATTTACGGTGAATGGTCGGAGCCTGTGTTTGTGGAGCAGGGAGGGATTGACCCGTCTCTCTTTTTTGAGGACGGAAAAGCCTATTTCACCAGCAACGGCACAGACGAGACGGACGGGAAAGCCTGTATTTACCAGTGTGAAATTGATATTGAAACGGGAGAACGGCTGACGGAGAGCAGACCTGTCTGGAAAGGCAGCGGTGGACGTTATTTAGAATCGCCCCATTTATACCATTTCGGCGAGTGGTATTACCTTATGGCAGCGGAAGGCGGCACGGAATACGGGCATATGGTTACTTATGCCAGAGGAAAAACGCCCTACGGTCCCTTTGAGGAATATGTAAAAAATCCGGTGCTTACCAACCGGAACTTAGGAGGAGACCAGAACCATATCCAGGGAATCGGCCATGGAGATTTGATTACCGCAGAAAATGGGGACTGCTTTATGGTCTGTCTTGGATTTCGCATTCAAAGCGACTGGATGTCCTACCATCATCTCGGCAGGGAGGTGTTCTTGGTTCCGGTATTCTGGACGGAGGACGGCTGGTTTTCTGCTGGGGTGCAGGGAACGGTGGAAGAGGAAATGGAATTTTCCCTTGAGGCGGAAGGTTACGAGGAAACCGGAAAATATGATGTGACCTTTGAAAAAATGAAGCAGGAGCCGGGGCGGTGGTGCCATCTGCGGGAATACAACCCGGAATGTTACCGTTTTACAGAGGATGGCGTGTTGCTTTTGGGAAACCGTTTTACCTTAAATGACATTGACGCACCGGCATTTCTCGGCGTGCGCCAGTCGGAATTTGATACGGATTTGGAAATTACTCTTGCAGGGGACGCCCCGGAGGCGGGAATTACCTTCTATTTATCAGAGGAACATCATTACGATTTGGCAGTACAGTGTGAAGAGGGTCGGAAAAAACTGATATTACGGCTGTGTGTCGGTGATGTAAAAGCGATTGTAAAGGAAGCTGAACTTCCGGCGGGACAGCCCAAGGTGCAGTTAAAAGTGACTTCCAATGCGGCGGAATATCATTTTTCCGGGAAATGCGGGGAAGAGGAAATCATAATGGGCGCTGCCAGAACCAAGTATCTTTCCTCGGAAGCAGCAGGCGGATTTACCGGAACTGTAATGGGAATGTATGCAGTAAATCCGGAGGAAAACGTAAAAAAAGCGGCGGAATTTAAAAACCTAATCTGGAAACAGGGCATGGACGGGAGAAACAAATTATGAATTATTTAGAAAAAATTACCTTTCCCTCCGCAGAGCAGGAGAGCAGCTTTTTCTTTGGACAGAAGCGCACCTGTTACGATTCCTATTATCCCTTTCAGATTTTGCCAAAACACAACCTGCGGCAGATTGATTTTGAACCGGTTACCATACTCTACGGCGGCAACGGGACGGGAAAATCCACTGTGTTAAATATTATTTCCGAAAAATTAGGGCTGCCCCGGGACACGGTTTTCAATAAATCTAATTTTTTCCCGGATTACCTTGCCCTCTGCACTGTTCATACAAGAGGCGCCGTACCGGAAAACAGCCGGATGATTACCAGCGATGATGTGTTTGATTATATGTTAAATATCCGTACCCTGAACCAGGGGTTAGACAACAGACGGGAGGAGATTTTTGAGGAATATTTAGACGCAAAATACTCCCATTTCCAGATGAAATCCATGGCAGATTATGAGCAGCTGCGAAAGGTCAACTCAGCCCGCCGCCACACCCAGTCCAAATTTGTGCGGGAAAATATGATGGATAATGTCAGGGAATACTCCAACGGGGAAAGCGCTTTTTTATATTTTGCAGAGAAAATCGGGGAAAACGGACTGTTTTTGTTAGACGAGCCGGAAAACAGCCTTTCCCCGGAAAAACAGCAGGAACTGGTGCAGTTTTTAGAGGACAGCGTCCGTTTTTTCGGGTGCCAGTTTGTAATTTCCACCCATTCCCCCTTTGTATTGTCCATGAAATCTGCTAAAATATATGACTTAGACGAGAACCCTGTGGACGTGAAGCGGTGGACAGAATTAAAAAATGTGCAGGTTTATTATAATTTTTTTCAAAAACACAAAGGAGAGTTTTAATCTATGACAAAAAAACAGCGCGCATTAGAAATCATTCAGAGATTAAAAGAAGAATACCCGGACGCCGGATGTACCTTAGATTATGACCAGGCATGGAAGCTGTTAGTCAGCGTCCGGTTAGCCGCCCAGTGCACCGACGCCAGAGTGAATGTAGTGGTAGAAAAACTATATGAAAAATTTCCCGACGTGGACGCATTAGCCGCCGCTCCCGTGGAGGAAATCGAAGAGATTGTCCGTCCCTGCGGACTGGGGAAAAGCAAGGCAAGGGATATCAGCGCCTGTATGAAACTATTAAAGGAAGAATACGGAGGAAAAGTGCCGGAGGATTTTGATGCGCTCCTAAAGCTGCCAGGCGTGGGGCGGAAAAGCGCCAACCTGATTATGGGAGACGTCTTTGGAAAACCTGCGATTGTGACAGACACCCATTGCATCCGCCTGACAAACCGCATGGGCTTAGTGGACGGCATCAAAGAGCCGAAAAAGGTGGAAATGGCTCTCTGGAAGATTATTCCCGGGGAGGAAGGCAGCGATTTCTGCCATCGGCTGGTGTATCACGGCAGGGATGTCTGTACGGCGCGGACAAAGCCCTATTGCGACAAATGCTGTCTGAATGATATCTGCCCCAAGAATGGAGTAGAAGCATAGTTTCTTTTGTAGATGAAAAAGCGGAAATAAACTTTTCGCTTCGCAGCGGATAAGCTAGCGTAAAATTTTATTCGGATTAAATGAGAAGAGAACACCGCTTTGTGATAAAGTATTAGGTGACCAAACCAAAATACAAAAGCAAAGAAAGGTGTTCTCTATGGTTAATAGTATAAAAT